>WBZM01000224.1_pt1 | contig 91521 bp, 75 predicted proteins | sample 5204271 | NCBI WGS metagenome assembly WBZM01 (sample SAMN12344346, study PRJNA552823) | activated sludge metagenome | biome: Activated sludge suspended growth; feature: Nitrification reactor; material: Wastewater; isolation source: activated sludge from nitrification reactor of wastewater...
ATCGCTCCCCGCGTGGGCCAATGCGACCTACTGGATGAACTCGGCGCGCCTCAGGGTCGTTCAACCGCGCGGTTCGCAGCAGCCGGCTCGCCAGTCAACGCGAACCGTTTACTTCACAAGCTCTGAGTCGAGCGGTCGACGTGATCGACAACGTGCTGGTGAGCCTGGGCTGTGGACTGCTGTTTGCCCTGATGTGCCTGGTGGTGGCGGATGTGGCGCGCCGCTACCTGTTCAACGCGCCCATTGCGTGGTCATACGAGGTCATCAACCACTACGTCATGCCGGGGGTGTTCTTCTACACCGTGGCCCACACGCTGAAAGCACACGCCCACGTGTCGGTGGACATCCTGCACAACTATGTGCAGCGTCGTACCCGCTATGTGTTCGAGTTGATCGGATCGGTATTGGCACTGCCGGTGTTCGTGCTGGCCACCGTGCTGGCCGCCGGCAAGACGCTGGAGGATTTTGAAACTGCGGCCCAGGCCAGCAGCGGCCTGGCCGTGCCCACATGGACCATCGGCATGGTCGTGCCCATCGGCTTCGGCATGCTGAGCCTGCGGTTGGCCCTGAACGTGATCGGCTACGTCAGCACCTTGGCCACTGGCCGCGCCATCAAAGCGCTGCCACCCATCTCGGGCACCGAGGAGGGGGCCGAATGACCGTTGCACTGATCATGCTGGCGCTGTTCATCCTGCTGGCCATCGGCATGCCGGTGGCTTTTGCGCTTGCCTTTGCCGGCACGCTGGGCTTGTATCTGGTGGGTGGCTGGCAGGCCTTGTCGGGCGTGCTGGCAACCGCTCCGCTGTCGAGCGTCGAATCCTACGAATTGATATCGGTGCCGCTGTTCATCCTGATGGCCGAATTCGTCATTCTGAGTGGTGTGGCAGACAGGCTGTTTGCCGCGGCCGCTACCTGGGTCGGCCGCGTGCCGGGCGGCTTGGCCATGGCCACGGCGCTGGCCGGCGCCGGCTTCGGTGCGATTTCAGGGTCCAGCACGGCTTCCGCCGCGACGCTGTCGTCCACCACCTTGCCTGCCATGCTCAAGCAGGGTTACGAGGCTCGTCTGAGTGGTGGTGTGGTGGCCATCTCGGGCACCTTGGCCATGCTGATCCCGCCATCGATCGCCCTGATCCTGTACGGCATCATTGCCGACGTCAGCATTGGCGCGCTGCTGATCGGCGGCGTGATTCCCGGCATCCTGGTGACGCTGGTGATCATCGCCACCGTGTGGGTGCTGGTGCTGATCAACCCTGCGGCGGCGCCCAAGGGGCGAGCCTACACGGTGCGCGAGAAGCTGGCCTCGCTGCGCGTCGTGGGGCCGATGCTGTTCCTGTTCATGGCCGTGACCGGCGTCATCTACACCGGCATCGCCACGCCCACCGAGGCTTCGGGGCTGGGAGCGTTCGGTGCCTTCCTGATCGTGCTGTGGGAGCGCCGACTCACCCGCGCGGGTCTATCCAAGGCCCTGGTGCACGCAGCCCATGCCAGCTGCATGATCGTGATGATCATCGTCTGCGCCAAGATCTTTGGCTACTTCTTCACGCTCACACAGAGCACGCAGGCTCTGGTGGCGTGGGTGGGGGCGCTGGATGTGTCCCGCTGGGTCATCCTGGCGCTGATTCTGCTGGGCTATCTGGTCCTGGGCTGCCTGATGGATCAGGTGGCGATCCTGATTCTGACGGTGCCGATCGTGCTGCCGGTGATCAAGGCGCTGGGCTTTGACCCGGTGTGGTTCGGCGTGATCGTGATCCTGATGGCCGAGGTCGGTCTGGTCACGCCGCCCGTGGGCCTGAACGCCTTTGTGGTTGCCCGCTACGCCAAGCGGCCGCTGGCCGAGATTTTCGGTGGCGTCTGGCCACACGTGATCAGTCACCTGCTGTTGGTGGCCGTGCTGGTGGCGTTTCCGCAAATCATCCTGTGGCTGCCCTCCAAGATGGGCGGATGAATTTTCAACGCGATAAAGGAGACATGACATGATCAAGCTGCTTCCCATCACCCTGGCCGTTGCCGCCAGTCTGTGTGCCGCCGGCCACGCAGCCGCGCAGACCAAGATCAAGGTCGCGGATTCATTCCCCGTCGGGCACTACCTGCCGCGGTACTTCACCACCCCCATGATGGAGCGCCTGAAGGCCGATCCGGCAGCCAAGGGCATCGAGTTCGAGTACTACCCGGCCGAGCAGTTGGGCAAGGCCAAGGATCTGCTCTCGCTTACCCAGTCCGGGCTGGTCGATGTCGCCTATGTGGGCCCCGGCTTTGTGTCGGACAAGATGCCGCTTTCGGTGGTGGCCGAGTTGCCGCTGCCCTACACCGGCTCCTGCCAGGCGACGCTGGCCTACTGGAATCTGGCCAAACCGGGCGGCCTGCTGGACAAGAAGGAATTTGCGCCCAACGGCGTGCGCCTGTTGTTCACCATCGTGCTGCCGCCCTATCAGGTGATCACGCGCAAGCCGTTTGCCAGCCTTAAGGATCTGGAAGGGATGAAGATCCGCGCGTCGGGGTCGGCCAAGGAGCTGCTGCTCAAGGAGCTCAAGGCGGTGCCGGTGCTGATGCCCACGCCTGAAGTCTACGAATCGCTCTCGCGCGGCACCATTGACGGGGTGCTGTTTCCGTTCAACAGCCTGGCCCCCTACGGCATCGACAAGCTCTCGAAGTCGGGCACGATCGGCTCCAACTTTGGCTCCTACGTGGCCAACTGGGTCATCAGCGAAAAGCGCTACCAGTCGTTGCCACCAGCGCTGCAAAAGGAGCTGGCAGCCATGGGTGACGAGTTGACGCGCAGCGTCTGCAAACAGGTCGAGCGCGATGAAGCGGGCGACGTCGACAAGACTCGCGCGGCAGGCGTGCAGCTCAAACCGTTGTCCCCTGCGGACCAGCAGGCGCTGGAGCAGGTGGCTGCCCAGGTGGCCACGGATTGGGCGCAAAAGCTCGACCGCCGCGGCAAGAGCGGTACCGAGGTGCTGAATGCGTTCAAGGCCGGGTTGCAGGCCAAGTGACGGGTGACGCGCTTCTCCGATTTCGCCAGCACCGGCCTCGTGAGCAGCCGGTGCTGACCTCGACCTTTGCAGCAACTCGCCTTCCATGACGCCCTTTCTTCTCTATCAGCAGGACGGCCCCGTCGTCACCCTCACGCTCAATGCGCCTGATACGCGCAACGTTCTGACCGGCAACAGCGCGCCGGACGAGTTTTCTGAAGCCTGCGCGCGCATCAATGGCGATGCCTCGGTGCGTGCCGTCATCCTGACCGGGGCGGGCGCGGCGTTTTCCGCCGGCGGAAACTTGAAGGACATGCAGCAGATGTTCGACTGGTCGCCCGATCGGCTGCGCAACTGGTACCGCACCGGAGTGCAGCGACTGGCGCTGGCGGTCTACCACCTGGAGGTGCCGGTGATCTGCGCCGTCAACGGCCCGGCCATCGGCGCCGGCTGCGATCTGACGACGATGTGTGACATCCGCATCGCCTCGGAGCAGGCCACCTTCGCCGAAAGCTTTATTCGCGTCGGGCTGTTGCCCGGCGACGGCGGCGCCTGGCTCTTGCCCCGGGTGGTGGGCAAGGCGGTGGCTGCCGAGCTGACCTTCACCGGCCGCACGGTGGATGCGCGCGAGGCGCTGGCCATCGGCCTGGTCTCGCGCGTGGTCGCGCATGAGCAGTTGCTGGCCGAGGCCCGCGCCCTGGCCGAGCAGATCGCCGCCCAACCCGGCGTGACGCTGCGCATGGCCAAGAAGCTGCTGCGCGCGGGCGAGCGGCTCGATTTCGCCCCCTTGCTTGAGATGTCGGCCGGGCTGCAGGCACTGGCGCACAAGACGCCCCACCACAGGGAGGCGGTCGATGCCTTCGTGCAAAAGCGCCCACCCGACTTCACACCCTTTCAGGACTGACCCCAGCCAGACACCATGATCCGATCCCTGTTCTTTGCCCCCGCCAACCGGCCCGAGCTGGTGCTCAAGTTCCCGCGCTTTGGCGCCGACTGCTGCGTCATCGACCTGGAAGACGGCACGCCCCCGGGCGAAAAGCGCAGCGCCCGCGAGGCGCTGGCGCAGACCGTGGCCCAGGTGCGCGCCGCCGGCCTGGGCGGCACACTGATGGTGCGCGTCAACGTGCCCGACTCCGAGCACTATCTGGCCGACCTGGAGGCGGCCTTTGCCAGCGATATCGACGGTGTCGTCGTCCCCAAGGTGGAGACGACCGAGCAGGTCTTCCCGGTCTTGCACTGGATACGCCAGCGCGACGCCCAGGCGCCGCGCGCGCAGCCGCGCGCGCTGATCGGCGGCATCGAGTCGGTGCGCGGCGTGCTCAACGCCGTGGCGCTGTGTCGCGATATCGATGCACTGAGCGCGGTGTTTTTTGGCGCCGAGGACTTCGCTGCCGACATCGGCGGGCGCCGCACGCCGCGCGGCGACGAGGTCTACACCGCCCGCTCCATGGTGGTGATGGCAGCCCGGGCGGCCGGGCGCATTGCCATCGACCAGGCGGTGATCGACATCCGCAACGACGCGCTGTTTCTGGACGACGCCGGCCGCGGCCGTGACCTGGGCTACGAGGGCAAGATCTGTGTGACGCCCGGCCAGGTCAAGCTGGCGCACCGCGCGTTTTCGCCCACACCCGAAGAGCGGAACTACGCGCAGCGCCTGGTTGAGACCTACGAAGCCGCCATGGCGCGGGGGCTGGGCACGATCGACTTCGAGGGCCGCATGATCGACGGGCCCACCTTGAAGCGCGCGCAGCAGGTGCTGGCCCTGCCGGTGCAGGAGGCGTGATGCAGCTCGAATCCCTCGATAGTCTGGATCTGGCGCGCCATGTGCGACCGGGCGACGGCGTGATCTTCCAGCAGGGCTGCGGCGAGGCGCTCAGCGTGGCCGAGCGGTTCGTGCAGCAGCGCGCCAGCTACAGCGGTGCACGGCTGTTTCTGGGCTCGGGCTTTTCGCGCAGCTTCCAGCCCGAGCACGCCGACCACCTGCGCTTTTCCGGCATCGGCGGCATCGGCAGCCTGCGCAAGCTCGCCAGCGCCGGCGCACTCGATCCCATTCCCTGCCACATCTCCTCGATCGAGCCGCTGCTGCGCCAGGGCGTGATCGCCTCGGACGTGGTGATGCTGCAGGTCAGCCCCCCCAACGAGCGCGGCGAATACAGCCTGGGCCTGGTCAACGACTACGTGCGCACCGCCATCGGCCGGGCGCGCGTGGTGATTGCCGAGATCAACCGCCAGATCCCCTGGGTGCATTGCGACCTGCCGCTCACGGCGGCCGACATCAGCGTGGCGGTGGAAACCGACCGCGCGCCGCTGGAGCTGCCGCCCGCGCCCTTCGGCGCGCTGGAGCAGCGCATCGCGCAGCACATCGGCGATCTGATCGGCGATCGCTCCACGCTGCAGATGGGCATTGGCAGCGTGCCCGAGGCCATCATGAGCTCGCTGGCCGACCGGCGCGAGCTGGGCATCCATTCGGGCATGATCGGCGACTCGGCCGTGACGCTGATGGAGTGCGGCGCCGTCACCAACGCGCACAAGGGCATGGATGCGGGCGTCACCGTCAGCGGCGTGCTGTTCGGCACGCAAAAGCTCTACCGCTATGCCGAGCGCAACCCGCAGATCCGGCTGCACCCGACCAGCTACACGCACCACATCGGCGTGCTGGCGCGGCTCAAGAACTTCGTCTCGATCAATTCGGCGCTGGAGGTGGACCTGACGGGCCAGATCAACGCCGAGGCCATTGGGCGCGAGCACATTGGCGCCGTCGGTGGGCAGGTCGACTACATCCGCGCCGCCGCGCTGTCCGAAGGCGGCGTCTCCATCGTGGCCTTGCCGGCCACGGGAAAAGGCGGCGACTCGAAGATCGTCAGCCGCCTGTCCGGCCCCGTGACCACCGCGCGCAGCGACGTCGATGTGGTGGCCACCGAGCACGGCGTGGCGCATCTGCGCGGGCGCAGCCTGCGCCAGCGCGTGCGGGCGCTGGTTGCCATTGCGGCGCCGGAGCATCGCGAGCGCCTGCTGGCCGAGGCACGCGAGGTTCTGGGAGAAAACGTATGAAGCTGACCGACGAAATCCTGTTCGAGGTCGAAGACGGCGGCATCGCCGTCATCACCATCGACCGCCCGCAGGCGCGCAACGCCATCAACAGCGGCGTCATCGAGGGCCTGCGCCTGGCCTGGCAGCGCTTTGCAGGCGACGCGGCGCTGCGCGTGGCCATCCTCACCGGCAGTGGCGACAAGGCCTTTTGCGCCGGCATGGACCTCAAGCAGGCGGCGGCCACGGGCCTGCGCATTCCACCGCGCGACATGTTCCCGATCCTGGGCGACGCGGTCAAGCTGGACAAGCCGGTGATCGCCGCCGTCAACGGCGTGGCCTACGCGGGCGGCTTTCTGTTTGCGCAGATGTGCGATCTGTGCGTGGCCAGCGACAACGCGCTGTTCGGCATCACCGAGGCCAAGGTGGGGCGCGGCATGCCCTGGGCGGCGCCGCTGGCGCAGATGCTGCCCCAGCGCATCATGATGGAGCTGCTGCTGACCGGCGCGCCGATGACTGCCGCGCGCGCACACCAGCTTGGCTATGTCAACGCCGTGGTGCCACTGGCCGAGTTGCGCGAAGCCGCCCTGGGCATGGCGCGCACCATCGCCGCCAACGCGCCGCTGACGGTGCGCGCGGCGCGCGAGCTGGTCTACCTGTCCAGCGAGATGGGCCGCTCGGCCGCGCTGCGCGCCGCCTACCCGTTGTTCGACAGCGTGTACCTGAGCGAGGACGCGCAGGAAGGCCCCCGTGCCTTTGCCGAAAAGCGCGCCCCGCGCTGGAGCGGCCGATGAACAACCGCCTGTGCCAGATGTTCGGCATCGAGGCGCCGATCTTTGCCTTCTCGCACTGCCGCGATGTGGTGGTCGAAGTGTCCAAGGCCGGCGGCCTCGGCGTGCTGGGCATGGCCCGTGCGCATGCCGACCGTGTGGAGGAAGACCTGCGCTGGATCGACGCGCACATCGAAGGGCGCCCCTACGGCGTCGATATCCTGATGCCGGCGCGTTACGAGGACGTGGCCGAGGTTGACATTGACGTGTTGCCCGCTGAGCACGTGGCCTTCGTGCAGCAGCTGCTGGACGATGCCGGCGTGCCGCGCCTGCTGCCCGGGCAGGCCGATGCGGCGGCGCGCGAGCTGCTGACCGGCTTTCACATGACGCCGCGCGAGAGCTTGCAGATGCTGGAGATCTGCCTGCGCCACCCGATCAAGCTGATCGTCAACGCCCTGGGCAGCCCGCCGCCGGCGCTGGTCGAACGCGCGCACGCCCTGGGCATCAAGGTCGGCGCGCTGGCCGGCAAGGTGCAGCACGCCCTCAAGCACCGCGCCGCCGGCTGCGACCTGGTGGTGGCGGTGGGCACCGAAGCGGCCGGCCACACCGGCGACATCGCCTCGATGGTGCTGTGGCCGCGCATTGCCGATGCGGTGGCGCCGTTGCCGGTGCTGGGCGCCGGCGGCGTGGGGCGCGGGCGCCAGCTGGCCGCCGCGCTGGCGCTGGGCTGCGAGGGTGTGTGGTGTGGCTCGATCTGGCTCAAGACGGTGCAAAGCGAGCTGACGCCCGAGATCCGCGCCAAGCTCTACAAGGCGGGCGAGAGCGACGCCGTGCTCACCCGCACCGTCACCGGCAAGTCCTGCCGCACGCTGCGCAATGCCTTCACCGAAGCCTACGACCGGCCAGGCGCGCCCGAGCCGCTGCCGGCGCCGCTGCAGAACATGCTGTGGTGGGCGCATGGCCGCACCCGCGTCGAGCGCGCGCGGGCCGAGCCGTTTCTGACCTATCCGGTGGGCCAGCTGGTGGGCGACATGAACGCAGACAGCTCGGTGCGCCAGGTGGTGCAGGACATGCTGCTGGAGCTGGCCGAGACCAAGGAGCGGCTCGACGGCATGCTGGGTTGAAGATAGAAAAACCTGAGCGAGGACGCACAGGAAGGCCCGCGCGCCTTTGCCGAAAAACGCGACCCGCGCTGGAGCGGCCGATGAACAACCGGCTGTGCCAGATGTTCGGCATCGAGGCGCCGATCTTCGCCTTCTCGCACTGTCGCGACGTGGTGGTCGAGTCGATCATGGGCGGCCGCCTGGCGTGTTGGACATCGAATTGCCGCGGCTGATCAGCTGTCTGGCGATTGCCCGCCACGTGGTGGACGTGCTCAGGCGCAGCTGAACCGAGCCGTGACGTGCGAGGGGTCGGATCAGCGTGGCAGCGTGCTGCGGCCCATCAGGGCTTCGTCGATCGCGCGCGCCGCCTGCCGGCCTTCGCGGATGGCCCAGACGACCAGGCTCTGGCCGCGACGCATGTCGCCGGCGGCAAACACGCGCTCCACACTGGTGCGGTAACCGTGGACCACATCGGTGCCGGCGCGGGCGTTGCCGCGCGCATCCTTGTCGATGCCGAAGGCGTCCAGCACACGGCCGACCGGGTGCACGAAGCCCATCGCCAGCAGCACCAGATCGGCCTTCCAGGTCTTTTCGGTGCCCGGGACCTCGGTCATCTTGCCGCCGGCCCATTCGACCTCGACCGTCTTCAGCCCGACGATGCGTCCCTTGTCCTTGCCGGTGCCGGCGACGAATTCCTTGGTGGCGATGGCGAACTGGCGCTCGCAACCTTCTTCGTGGCTGGAACTGGTGCGCAGGCGGTAGGGCCAGTACGGCCAGGTCAGGGGCTTGTCCTCCTGCTCGGGCGGCATGGGCATGAGCTCGAACTGGGTGACGCTGGCAGCGCCCTGCCGGTTGCTGGTGCCGACACAGTCGCTGCCGGTGTCGCCACCACCGATGACGATGACGTGCTTGCCCTTGGCATGAATCTGCCCCTTGAGCTTGTCACCGGCCACCACCCGGTTCTGCTGCGGCAGGAACTCCATCGCGAAGTGCACGCCGTCGAGCGCGCGACCCGGCACCGGCAGGTCACGGCTGACCTCACTGCCACCGGCCAGCAGTACCGCATCGAACTCGGCCAGCAACTGCTCGGCGCTGAGCGTTTGTTCGCCGTGACGGGTGATCTTGCTGTCCGGGTCCAGCTCGCCGACCAGCACGCCGGTGCGGAACACCACACCCTCGGCGCTCATCTGCGCGATGCGGCGGTCGATGTGGCCCTTGTCCAGCTTGAAATCCGGAATGCCATAGCGCAGCAGGCCGCCAGGCTGGGCGTTCTTTTCGAACACCGTCACCGCGTGCCCGGCGCGGGCAAGCTGCTGGGCCGCCGCCAGCCCGGCCGGTCCGGAGCCGATCACCGCCACCTTCTTGCCGGTCTTGATGGCCGCCGGCTGCGGCGTCACCCAGCCTTCGGCCCAGGCGCGGTCGATGATGGCGTGCTCGATGCTCTTGATGCCGACGGCGTCGTCATTGATGTTGAGCGTGCAGGCGGCTTCGCAGGGTGCCGGGCAGACGCGCCCGGTGAACTCGGGGAAGTTGTTGGTCTGGTGCAGCACGTCGATGGCACGGCGCCAGTCGTCGTGATAGATGAGGTCGTTGAAGTCCGGAATCAGGTTGTTGACCGGGCAGCCGTGGTTGCAGAACGGGGTGCCGCAATCCATGCAGCGTGCCGCCTGCGTGCGCGCCTGCGCGCCGTCCAGGCCGATGACGAACTCCTTCCAGGTCTTCAGTCGCGCCGGCACGGCCTCGCTGCGTTCCTCGATGCGTTCGAATTCCAGAAAGCCGGTGATCTTTCCCATGATGCTGTCTTGCTTGAATGGTTGTCATTGACCCGATGCCAGCGCGGCGCTGGCCTTTGCCTTCACCAGCGCGCTGTCGGCGGTGGCGATGGCGGCCTGTTCGGCATGCGCCGAGAGCACCCGCTGGTACTCACGCGGCATCACCTTGACAAAGCGTGCGCGTGAATCGGCCCAGTGATCGAGGATTTCGCGCGCGCGCAGCGAACCCGTCCAGCGCAGGTGCTCCTCGATCAGCTTGCGCAGCAGGTCCTCATCGGCCATGGCGCGGTGCCAGCCGGCGGCGATGCCTTCCTGGGCGTCGCGCGGCGGCACCTTCTCGAGGGCCACCATGCTGGTGTTGCAACGTTCGCTGAAGCGACCGTCCTCGTCGAACACGTAGGCCACGCCACCGCTCATGCCGGCGGCGAAGTTGCGGCCGGTACTGCCCAGCACCACCACGGTGCCGCCGGTCATGTATTCACAGCCGTGGTCGCCGGTGCCTTCCACCACGGCGGTGGCGCCCGACAGGCGCACCGCGAAGCGTTCGCCCGCCACGCCGCGGAAGAAGGCTTCGCCGCTGGTGGCGCCGTAGAGCGCGGTGTTGCCGACGATGATGTTGCGGGTGGCGTCGCCGCGGAAGTCGATGCTCGGCCGCACCACGATGCGTCCGCCCGACAGGCCCTTGCCGGTGTAGTCGTTGGCGTCACCGATCAGATGCAGGGTGACGCCGCGCGCCAGGAAGGCGCCGAAGCTCTGGCCACCCGTGCCTTCGAGCTGCATCACGACGGTGTGGTCGGGCAGCCCTTCGGGGTGGCGGCGCACCAGCTCGCCCGACAGCATGGCGCCCACGCTGCGATGCACGTTGCGCACCTCGTCCATCAACTGGACCCGCTCGCCGCGCTCCAGCGCCGGCTGGCAACGCTCGATGAACTTGTGGTCCAGGGCGCGGGCCAGGCCGTGGTCCTGCGTTTCCGTCTGCAGCCGCGGCACTTCCGACGGCACCGCCGGTTGGTGGAACACACGGCTGAAGTCCAGCCCCTGGGCCTTCCAGTGGGTGATGGCTCTGCGCGTATCGAGCAGATCGGCGCGCCCGATCAGTTCGTCGAAGCGGCGCAGGCCCAGCTGCGCCATGATGGTGCGCACTTCTTCGGCGACGAAGAAGAAGTAGTTGATGACGTGCTCGGGCTTGCCCGAGAACCTGCGGCGCAGCACCGGATCCTGGGTGGCCACGCCGACCGGGCAGGTGTTGAGGTGGCACTTGCGCATCATGATGCAGCCCTCGGCCACCAGGGGTGCGGTTGCGAAGCCGAACTCGTCGGCGCCCAGCAGCGCGCCGATCACGACGTCACGCCCGGTTTTCATTTGCCCGTCGGCCTGCACGCGGATGCGGCTGCGCAGGCGGTTGAGCACCAGGGTCTGCTGGGTCTCGGCCAACCCCAGCTCCCACGGCGTGCCGGCATGGCGGATGCTGGACCAGGGCGAGGCACCGGTGCCGCCGTCGTGGCCGGCAATCACCACATGGTCGGCCTTGCACTTGGCGACGCCGGCGGCGATGGTGCCGACGCCCACTTCGCTGACCAGTTTGACGCTGATGGAGGCCTGCGGGTTGACGTTCTTCAGGTCGTGGATGAGCTGGGCCAGGTCTTCGATGGAGTAGATGTCATGGTGCGGTGGCGGGCTGATCAGACCCACCCCGGGGACGCTGTAGCGCAGAAAGCCGATGTACTCCGACACCTTGCCCCCGGGCAGTTGGCCGCCTTCGCCGGGCTTGGCCCCCTGGGCCATCTTGATCTGGATCTGGTCGGCCGAAACCAGGTACTCGGCGGTCACACCAAAACGCCCGGAAGCCACCTGCTTGATCCGGCTGCGCAGGCTGTCGCCGGCCTGCATGGCGTAGTCGGATTCGATGACGCGGCTGCCGATCACCTCGCTGACGCGGGTGCCGGCGGCGATCGGGATGCCCTTGAGTTCGTTGCGATAGCGCGCCGGGTCTTCGCCGCCTTCGCCGGTGTTGCTCTTGCCGCCGATGCGGTTCATGGCCAGCGCCAGCGTGGTGTGGGCTTCGGTGCTGATCGAACCGAGCGACATGGCGCCGGTGGCAAAGCGCTTGACGATCTCGGCGGCGGGCTCCACCTGATCGAGCGGGATGGCGCGGGCCGGGTCGACCTTGAACTCGAACAGGCCGCGCAGCGTCATGTGGCGGCGGCTCTGGTCGTTGATGATCTGCGCGTACTCCTTGTAGGTGTCCCACTTGCCGCCGCGCACGCTGTGCTGAAGCTTGGCGATGGCGTCCGGCGTCCACATGTGTTCCTCGCCGCGGGTGCGCCAGGCCAGGTCGCCCCCGGCGTCGAGCATGTTCTGCAGCGTCGGGTCGTCGCCGAACGCGGCCAGGTGCTGGCGCAGCGCTTCTTCGGCCACTTCGAACACACCGATGCCGCCCACCTGGGTGGCGGTGCCACGGAAGTACTTGGCGACAAAGTCCTCTTTCAGGCCGATGGCTTCGAAGATCTGGGATCCGCAGTACGACATGTAGGTGCTGATGCCCATCTTGGACATGATCTTGGACAGCCCCTTGCCAATCGCCTTGACGTAGTTCTGGATCGCCTTCTTGGGCGAAGGCCCCTCGGGCGTCGCTTCGTGCAGGGCGGTCAGCGTTTCCATCGCCAGGTACGGGTGCACCGCTTCGGCGCCGTAGCCGGCCAACACCGCAAAGTGGTGCACTTCGCGCGCACTGCCGGTTTCCACCACCAGGCCGGCGGTGGTGCGCAGTCCCGCATGCACCAGGTGGTGGTGAATGGCCGACAGGGCCAGCAACGCCGGGATGGCGATGTGGTCTCGGTCCATGCGGCGATCGCTGATGACGAGGATGTTGTGCCCGCCACGGATGGCATCGAGCGCCTCGGCACACAGCGAGGCCAGCTTGGCTTCCACGCCTTCGCGGCCCCAGGACAGCGGGTAGGTGATGTCGATCGTGTAGGTCTTGAACTTGCCGCCGGTGTGCCGCTCGATCGCGCGCAGGCGCGCCATGTCGTCGAAGTCCAGAATGGGCTGCTCGACCTCCAGCCGCATCTGCGGGTTGACCGCATTGATGTCCAGCAGGTCCGGCTTGGGGCCGATGAAGCTGTGCAGCGACATCACGATGGCTTCGCGGATCGGGTCGATCGGCGGGTTGGTGACCTGAGCGAACAACTGCTTGAAATAGTTGTACAGCGGCTTGTTCTTGTCCGACAGCACCGCCAGCGGTGTGTCGTTGCCCATCGAGCCGATGGCTTCCTCGCCCTGCTGGGCCATGGGCAGCAGCTGGAACTTGATGTCCTCCTGCGTGTAGCCGAAGGCCTGCTGGCGATCGAGCAGCGTTTCGGTGTAGCTGGGGCGCGCGCCGTCGCTCGGGGTGTCGGCCAGGCGCACGCGGACGTTTTCGATCCACTGCCGGTATGGGCGGGCGTTGGACAGCAGGGTCTTGAGCTCTTCGTCGTTGACGATGCGACCCTGTTCCAGATCGATCAGGAACATCTTGCCGGGCTGCAGGCGCCACTTGCTGACGATCCGGCTCTCGGGGATCGGCAGCACGCCGCTTTCACTGGCCATGATGACGTGGTCGTCGTCGGTGACGATGTAGCGCGCCGGTCGCAGGCCGTTACGGTCGAGCGTGGCACCGATCTGCTTGCCGTCGGTGAACACCATGGCGGCCGGGCCGTCCCACGGCTCCAGCATGGCGGCGTGGTATTCGTAGAACGCGCGCCGGCGTTCGTCCATGGTCTCGTGCTGTTCCCAGGCCTCGGGGATCATCATCATCATGGCCTGGGCCAGCGGGTAGCCGGCCGACACCAGAAGTTCCAGCGCGTTGTCGAAGGTGGCGGTGTCGCTCTGGCCTTCGAAGGAGATCGGGTAGAGCTTCTGCAGGTCCTCGCCCAGCACGGGCGAGCGCATCACGCCCTCGCGTGCGCGCATCCAGTTGAAATTGCCCTTGACGGTGTTGATCTCGCCGTTGTGGGCGACGAAGCGGTAGGGGTGGGCCAGCGGCCATTCGGGGAAGGTGTTGGTCGAAAAACGCTGGTGCACCAGCGCCAGTGCCGAGACCGTGCGCGGGTCGGCCAGGTCCCTGTAGTACTGACCCACCTGGTCGGCCAGCAGCAGGCCCTTGTAGATGACGGTGCGGCAGCTCATGCTGGGCACGTAGTATTCGTGGCTGTGTGTCAGCCGCAGCCGCTGGATGGCGGCGCTGGCGGTCTTGCGGATCACATAGAGCTTGCGCTCCAGCGCATCCGGCACGATGACGTCGCGACCGCGGCCGATGAAGATCTGACGGATCACCGGCTCCTTGGCGCGCACCGTCGGGCTCATCGGCATGTCGCGGTCGACCGGCACGTCGCGCCAGCCGAGCAGGACCTGACCTTCGTCGCGCACGGCGCGCTCGAGTTCGTGCTCGCAGGCCAGGCGCGAAGCGTGTTCCTTGGGCAGGAAGATCATGCCGACGCCGTACTCGCCCGGCGGGGGCAGGGTGACGCCCTGTGCCGCCATCTCGGCGCGGTAGTACTCGTCGGGGATCTGGATCAGGATGCCGGCGCCGTCGCCCATCAGCTTGTCGGCGCCCACGGCGCCTCGATGGTCAAGGTTGTGCAGGATGCGCAACCCCTGGGTGACGACGTCGTGCGTCTTGTGGCCCTTGATGTGGGCGATGAAGCCGACCCCGCAGGCGTCGTGTTCGTGCGTGGGCTGGTACAGACCGCCGGCAGCGGCGGCGAGGATTTCTTCGTGGGGGGCGGGGAGCGGGTGGCTCAAGGCTTGACTCCAACGTGGGCGTGATGAGGCATGGAGGCTAGCATGCGCAAACGGGGACTACAAGAAATATAAAACGGGGTCGGAACATAAATAAATGTCAAAAGGTTGGATTTCATAAAAATGGGGGACATAACAACTAAGGGTGTACCAATGGTGCGCCGCCTGATCTCGGGTGCGACCGATGGTGACGTAAGTGTTGGTTATGAAACGGCTTTTTTGTCGACCGCCGCTGGTGTTCACCAGGTGCCGCCGACGGACGCGGGCGCTCAGCGCGGGTTGCTGGCGGCGCGCTTGGGGCGCCCAGGTCGGCGTGGGGCCGCGGGTCGCCCGGTGGCATCCGCGCTGCAGATGAATTCGGGCGAGCCCAGTGCCCAGCCGCCCAGCACCAGGCGGCGCAGCCGCGCCTCCGTGGTGCCGGCCACGCCGCGTGCAAGGCGCTCCCGCCAGGCCGATTCGCGTTCGAAGGGGGTGTTGCCGAGTTGCCAGTATTCGGGCGGGTCGGTGATCAGGGGGTTGGGCTGTGTCCCGGCATGGTGCGGCGCGCTGGTGATGCCAGGTGTCAGCGTGGCCTGCTCGATCCAGGTCATGGCGGTCAGGGTGTGTTCCCCGGGTTCCACGGCACTGGTGCGAAACCGCCCGTCCCACAGCGGGCCGCTGCGTGCGTGCCGCCGGTTGTAGGCCGTCACGTAGCGCCGACCGATGGCCTGCATCAGCCGCGCCAGCGCGTCGGGCTGGTCCGGCGTGACCAGAAACAGCAACTCGTGGTCGCGCAGTGCAAAGGCGTGCAACTGCACCGCTTCCGTTTCCAGGGCGGTGCGCAGCACGACCATGAACTGCGCACGATCCTCGTCGTCGACGAAGGCGGGACGGTGGTCCAGCGTGCGTTGGAGCACCAGATGGGGCTGGCCGGGCAGCACAAGGCGGGGCAGGCGCGCCATGGGAAGCGTTCAGAAGGTGGACAAGAAGGGGTTCGCTCCCACTTGACTTGTTCAGGGCGCGGGTCTGACCGTGGGCTCGCGCCGCCTGCGCGTGTGGGGGCGTGCCGCAGGGCGTGGCGAGCGTTCAGTCATCGAGTCCCAGCTCCTGGATCTTGCGGGTGATGGTGTTGCGTCCGATGCCGAGCTTCTGGGCGGCCTCGGCGCGGCGCCCGTGGGTCAACCCCAGGGCGGTGTGCAGCAGCGCCGCTTCGAAGCGACCCGCCAGGCTGTCCCACACCCCGGACTCACCGGCCGTCAGCCGGGTGCGTGCCTCCTGAGCCAGGGCCACCGTCCAGTCGGCGGGCGCGGCGGCGCTGGATGGGGCGTCGGGGTGGGGTGGCGTGATGGCCGCCGTCGCCTTCTCTTCGCCCGTCAGCGGACGTGGCTCACCACGCGGCAGCAGGTCGGCCGGCAGGTCTTCCGCCTCGATCCGCTGGCCAGGGGCCATCACCGTCAGCCAGCGGCACAGGTTTTCCAGCTGGCGCACGTTGCCGGGAAAGTCGAACTGCGTCAGCCGTTCCAGCGCGGCGGGGCTGATGTGCTTGCTCTCCACCCCCAGCTCGCGTGCGCTGCGGGCAAGAAAATGGCGCGTCAGCAGGGGGATGTCTTCGCGTCGCTCATTGAGCGGCGGCAGCCGCAGTCGAATGACGTTGAGGCGGTGGAACAGGTCTTCCCGGAAGGTGCCCTGGCGCACGCGCTCTTCGAGATCCTGGTGCGTGGCGGCGATCACCCGGGTGTCGGCCCGCAGCGGCTGGTGGCCGCCGACCCGATAGAACTGCCCGTCACTCAGCACGCGCAGCAGGCGGGTCTGCAACTCCAGCGGCATGTCGCCGATTTCGTCCAGGAACAGGGTGCCGCCGGCGGCCTGCTCGAAGCGACCGCGCCGCATGGCCTGCGCGCCGGTGAAGGCGCCGCGTTCATGGCCGAACAGCTCGCTCTCCAGCAGGTCCTTGGGGATGGCGGCCGTGTTGATGGCCACGAACGGCCCGCGCGCCCGCGGACTGTGACGGTGCAGGGCCAGCGCCACCAGCTCCTTGCCGGTGCCGCTGGCGCCGGTGATGAGCACCGTGCTTTCACTTTGGCTGAGCCGTCCGATGGCGCGAAACACCTCCTGCATGGCCGGCGCCTCGCCCAGCATCAGGGGCTGCTGATCGCTGTCGTCGGCGTGCGGCTGATCGCGCAGGCTGTGGTCTTCGGCGGCGCGGCGAATCAGTTCGACCGCGCGGTTGACGTCGAAGGGTTTTGGCAGGTACTCGAAGGCGCCGCTGCGAAACGCGCCCACCGCGCTGTCGAGGTCGCTGTAGGCGGTCATGATGATGACCGGCAGCTGGGGGTGGCGGCGCTTGGCTTCGGTCAGCAGCTCGATGCCGCTGCTGCCCGGCATGCGGATGTCGGTCACCAGCACCTGGGGCTCGACCCCCGCATCGAACTCGTTGAGCACGTCCTGCGGTCGGCTGAAGCTGCGCACGGGTAGGTGCTCGCGGCTCAGCGCGCGTTCCAGTACGAAACGGATGGATTGATCGTCGTCGACGACCCAGATCGGCTTCATGGCGGGCCCTCGATGTCGCGGCAGGCGGTAGGGTCGGGCAGGGGGATCAGCAGCGTAAAGCGGGTGGCGCCCGGCTGGCTTTCGCATTCGATCGTGCCGCCATGCTGTTGAATGAACCCCTGCGCCAGCGTCAGACCCAGCCCGCTGCCGGCGGCATGGCCGGACACCAGCGGCTGGAAGATGCGCTCCCGCAGGGCGGGGGGGATGCCGGGGCCGTTGTCCTCCACCTGCAGCTGGATCGCCAGGCGGAAGCGCCGGCCGTTGAGCGTGACCTGACGCGCGATGCGGGTGCGCAGCACGATGCGCGCATCGCCGGTGACGATGCGCGCGGCAAGCGCCTGCGCGGCGTTGCGCACGATGTTGAGCAGCGCCTGGATCAGCCGCTCGCGGTCGCCGCGCAGCTCCGGCAGCGAGGTGTCGTAGTCGCGCTGCACCTGCAGGCCGCGCGGAAACTCGGCCAGCACCAGCGCACGCACGCGCTCGCAGACCTCGTGGATGTTGAAGTCGCTCCACTGCGGCATGCCGCGGTGCGGTGCCAGCAGCCGGTCGACCAGCGCCTGCAGCCGGTCGGCCTCGCGGATGATGACCTCGGTGTACTCGCCGTACTCGGGGGAGGTGAATTCCATCGCCAGCAACTGGGCGGCGCCGCGGATGCCGCCCAGCGGGTTCTTGATCTCATGGGCCAGATTGCGCAGCAGTTCCTGGTGGGCCTGGATCAGGTCCTGTGCGCGCTCCTCGCGGTCGAGCTGCACCTGCCGTTCGATCTCGATCATCTCGACCATCACCGCGCCCTCCGGGCCGCCGCGTCCTACCGGGGTCACCACCACATGCACCGGCAATTCACCCGCGCCGGGGGGCTGGCGCAACAGGGCGCCTTCGAAGCGGCTGACCGCCAGGTGATGGCTGGCGGTGCTGTGAAGCGCCGCCTGCAGCGGCGCCGGGTCGACGAACCAATCGAGCGCGCGCGCCTGCACCAGCTTGCGGCGCGATTGCCGAACCGCGTGCTCCAGCGCCGCGTTGACCAGCAGGCAGGTGCCATCGACCCGCACCAGCGCCACCATCAGGGCCAGACGATCGTAGGCCTCCTGGTCCTGTGGGGAGATCGCAGTGGGTGCCGCCTCCGCACCAGCCGCCACGGGAGCAGGCGGCTCAGGGCTTGGGGTCGACCTGGTCATGACGAAGGCAGTGCGAGTCGGATCCAAGGGGCGTGGTGCCTGGGCGTCAGCGGCACCGGGTTCGGGGGCAGGGCATGTCAGTGTAGCGGGCGCTGCTGGCCTGGCCGGCACCCGCCGTGCCCGCCCCCGGGGGTGCAGGGGCGGCGGCGACAGGGGGCGTCGCGCCGCTGCTCCGGTCTGCCCGTTCGGGCGTGCCATGGGCGCCCCGCCACAGTGTCACAGCACCGCCAGCACGCGCTCGAGCGCTTCGCGCGTGTTGGCAGCGGTGTTGAACGCGGTCAGGCGCAGGTAGCCTTCGCCGGCCTGGCCAAAGCCCGACCCGGGGGTGCCGACCACCTGAGCCTGGTGCAGCAGATGGTCGAAGAACTCCCACGAGCTGCGCTGGCCCGGAATCCTGAGCCACACGTAGGGTGCGTGCACACCGCCGAACACCTGCAGGCCCGCGCCCTGGAGTGTCGCCACCATGTGGTGGGCGTTGTCCATGTAGGTCTGCACCTGGGCCGCCACCTGGCGCTGCCCCTGCGGCGACAGGGCCGCCGCGGCGGCGCGCTGGATCGGGTAGGACACGCCGTTCTGCCGGCACGCCACGCGGCGACGCCACAGCGCGTTGAGCGACACCGACTGGCCGTCGATGCGGGCCTTGAGCGCCTTGGGGATGATGGTGTAGGCGCAGCGCGTGCCGGTGAACCCGGCCGACTTGGAGAACGAACAGCACTCCACCGCCACCTGGTCGGCGCCCTCGATTTCGTAGATCGAGCGCGGGATCGCCGGGTCGGTGATGTAGGCCTTGTAGGCGGCGTCAAACAGGATCAGCGTGCCGGTGTCCTGGGCGTATCTGACGAAGCGGGTCAGCTGCTCGCGGGTCAGCACGGTGCCGGTGGGGTTGTTGGGGTAGCACAGGTAGAGCATGTCCACCGGCTGTGCCGGCAGCTCGGGCACGAAGTCGTTCTCGGCCCGGCACGGCAGGATGGTCAGTGCGCTCCATGCGCCGCCCTCATGGCGTCCGAGCCGGCCGGCCATGGCGTTGGCGTCGATGTAGGCCGGATAGACCGGGTCGGTGACGCCGATGCGCGCGTCCGCGGCCAGCAGCTCGGGCAGGGCCGAGGTGTCGGTCTTGGCGCCGTCGGTGACGAACACCTCGTCCAGTTCCAGCCGCACGCCCAGGGGGGCGTAGTCGGCATCGATGATGGCCTGCTGCAGGAACGGGTAGCCCTGATCGGGCGGGTAGCCATGAAAGCCCTCGGGCGTGCCCATTTCCTGGGCCGCCTCGACCATGGCCTGAGTGATGGCGGGGGCCAGGGGCTGCGTCACGTCGCCGATGCCCAGGCGGATGATCGGACGCGGTGCCGAGGGCGCATAGGCCTGGACGCGGCGCGCCACTTCGGCAAACAGGTAGTCGCCGGGCATGGCGACCAGGTGGGGGTTCAGACGCATTTCAATCTCCGAGCCACACGCCATCGAACACGAAGCTGGCGGGGCCTGTCTGGTAAACGTGGTTGTCGCTGCTGTCCCAGGTGACCTGCAGATCGCCGCCGGTCAGCTGCACCACCGCGCTGCGATCGGCCAGGCCGTTCAGCACGGCGGCCACCAGGCTGGCCGCGGCGCCGGTGCCGCAGGCCAGGGTTTCACCGCTGCCGCGCTCCCATACCCGCATTTCCAACAGGTCGCGCCGCCGCACGCGCACGAACTCGACGTTGGTGCGCCGCGGGAACAGCGGGTGGTTCTCGATCTGCCGGCCGATGCCGTGCACGTCGATCGCCTTCGGGTCGTCGACGAAGATGACCGCATGGGGGTTGCCCATGCTGACGCAGGTGATGTGGTGGGTCTGGCCGTCGATCGTCAGCGGCTGGTTGACGATGCGCTCGCCGGGCCACTCGACCGGGAGGCTGGCCGGGCTGAACGCCGGTTCACCCATGTCCACCGTCACCTGGTCGACGCTGCCATCCTTCAGCCGCAGTTGCAGGGTCTTGATGCCGCCCAGGGTCGACAGCCTGACTTCGGTCTTGCGCGTCAGCCCGCGGTCGTGTACGTACTTGCCGATGCAGCGCACGGCGTTGCCGCACATTTCGCCTTCGGAGCCGTCGGCGTTGAACATGCGCATCGCGAAGTCGGCCTCCGCCGAGGGCCCGATCAGCACCAGCCCGTCGGCGCCGACGCCAAAGTGCGGGCGTGACACGGCGACGGCCATGGCCGCCGGGTCGGCCACGGTTTCGTCAAAGGCATTGACGTAGACGTAGTCGTTGCCCAGGCCATGCATCTTGGTGAATTTCATGCCACCCGTTCCTTACAGGCTGTAGTACATGTCGAACTCGATCGGGTGGGTGGTCATGCGAAAGCGCGTGACTTCGGCCATCTTGAGTTCGAGGTAGGCGTCGATCATGGCGTCGGAGAACACACCGCCCTTGGTCAGGAAGCCGCGGTCCTTGTCCAGGTGCTCCAGCGCCTGATCCAGGCTGTGGCACACGGTGGGGATCAGCGCGTCCTCTTCGGGCGGCAGGTGGTACAGGTCCTTGTCCATCGCCTCGCCGGGGTGGATGCGGTTTTCCACGCCGTCCAGACCCGCCATCAGCAGCGCCGAGAAGGCCAGGTAGGGGTTGGCGGTGGGGTCGGGGAAGCGCACCTCGATGCGCCGGCCCTTGGGGTTGGCCACGTAAGGGATGCGGATCGAGGCCGAGCGGTTGCGCGCGCTGTAGGCCAGCTTCACCGGCGCTTCGAAGCCGGGCACCAGGCGCTTGTAGCTGTTGGTGCCGGGGTTGGTGATGGCGTTGAGCGCACGGGCGTGCTTGATGATGCCGCCGATGTAGTACAGCGCAAACTCGCTCAGGCCGGCGTAGCCGTCGCCGGCGAACAGGTTGCGGCCGTCCTTCCACACCGACTGGTGCACGTGCATGCCCGAGCCGTTGTCGCCGACGATGGGCTTGGGCATGAAGGTGGCCGTCTTGCCATGGGCGTGGGCCACGTTGTGGATCACGTACTTCTGCAACTGCAGCCAGTCGGCGCGCTGCACCAGGGTGCTGAACTTGGTGCCCAGCTCCATCTGACCAGCGGTGGCCACCTCGTGGTGGTGCACCTCGACCGGGATGCCCAGCGATTCGAGCAGCGTGCACATCTGCGAGCGCATGTTCTGGAAGCTGTCCACCGGCGGCACCGGGAAGTAGCCGCCCTTGACGCCCGGGCGGTGGCCGTGGTTGCCCTGCTCGTAGGCGGTGCCGGTGTTCCAGGCGGCTTCCTCGGAGTCGATCTTGACGAAGCAGCCCGACATGTCGGCCTGCCAGCGCACGCCGTCGAAGACGAAGAACTCGGGCTCGGGGCCGAAGTAGGCGGTGTCGCCAATGCCGCTGCTCTTGAGGTAGGCCTCGGCGCGCCGGGCCAGCGAGCGCGGGTCGCGGTCGTAGGGCTTGCCGTCGCCCGGCTCCAGCACGTCGCAGGTCAGGATCAGGGTGGGGTCGTCGAAGAACGGGTCGACGTTGGCGGTGGCAGGGTCGGGCAGCAGCAGCATGTCGGACGCCTGGATGCCTTTCCAGCCGGCGATGGACGAGCCGTCGAACGGGTGCCCGCTGCTGAACTTGTCTTCGTCGAAGGCAGACACCGGCACCGTGACGTGCTGCTCCTTGCCCCGGGTGTCGGTGAAGCGCAGATCGATGTAGCGGATGTTCTGCTCCTGGATCATCGTCATGACGTCGGCGGCGGTATGGCTCATTGGGTTGGCTCCATGAAGGGTTGGGATGCCAGCGATCAAGCAGAAACCGTGCCAGCTTCTGTGGTGCCTGTGCTGCCACGCCACGCCTGCGGTGCGTGCGACATGTGGGTGCGCGTTGCACCACAAACATGCGCGGAGCCAGGATATGGTGCACCAAAACGGTGCGTCGCACCAGTGTGGTGCCCGAAACCGGTGCAGCGATCGGCGGCTGTGCGAGGTGGCGGGGTTGTGCCGGACCCGGGGTCAGAACACCAGGGTGCGCCAGCGTGTGTCCAGCGCCCGCGCCATGAACTGCACCGCGCCGCCCTGGCCGTGGCATTCGGGGATCAGACCGGACGGTGCCAGGCCATGGGCGTGCAGCGCGTCGGTGCAGGCCAGCAGGCGCGCGCCGTGGGCGACCGCCTCGCGCAACGCGTCCAGGATGGTCTTGTCGTGCCGCGGGCTGGCGCGCAGGGCGGCGGCCACGCCCGGGGCCAGCAGCTGCACGCTGGCGGCGCTGAAGTAGATTTCCACCGGCACGTCCATGGCGGCCGCGGCGGCGGCGTGAAAGAACGGCGTGGCCAGCCGTTCGGGCTGGGCCGGGTCGCTGGCCCACAGCAGAATGGCCACGCCGGCGGCGCTGTGTTCGACGAAGCTCATGGTGCGGGGTGGCTCGGGTGGCGGGTGGTGCCAGCGAGTTGCTGGCCATGCGCCAGGGCGTGGCGCGCCATGGCCGGCGCCACGGCGTCACCGTGCAGCAGGGCCGGCTGGTCGGCCTGGAAGTCGGCCAGCCGCAGTCGGGCGATCCAGCCGGTGCCGTAGGGGTCGCGGTGCACCAGTTGGGGGCGATCGGCCAGCGCCGCGTTGGCTTCGATCACGGTGCCGGTGACCGGCGACTTGACCGCCACGATGGCCTTGGCGAGCTCCACCACGGCCAGCGTGCCGCCCTGTGCCACCTCGGTACCGATGCGCTTGGCGCGGCACATGTAGATCTCGCCCGACAGCCGGATGCCCAGCTCGGTGATGCCCACGGTGGCCGTACCGTCGCCGGCCAGACGGGCCCACACCTGGTGCTCCATCAGGTAGTGCAGGTCGGCAGGGTGCTGCAGCGGCGCGTTCGACATGAGGGGTATTCTGGCAGGCCCTGGGACACTATTAAACCTATAGCTGCTGGCGCAAGCTACACTTGCGCCAACGGCATTTTTTATTGGAATTGAAGCGATGACCAAGGGTTCTCGGATCGTGCTGCTGGCGCTGGCTTGCACCGCCTGCACCGGCGCGCTGGCGCAGAAGATCGGCGACGTCAGCACCGCCTTCCAGTGGATCGGCCCCAACCACAAGATCGTCGTCGAGGCCTACGACGACCCGCTGGTGCAGGGGGTGACCTGCTACGTTTCGCGCGCGCGCACCGGCGGCATCAAGGGCGGGCTGGGGCTGGCCGAAGACCGTGCCGAGGCTTCCATCGCCTGTCGCCAGGTGGCGCCGGTGCAGTTCAAGGAGCCGCTGCGGCGCGAGGACGAGGTGTTCAGCGAACGCATGTCGATCCTGTTCAAGCGCCTGCGCGTGGTGCGCATGGTGGATGCGCCGCGCAACACGCTGGTGTATCTGACCTACTCCGACAAGCTGATCGAAGGCTCGCCGCAGAACGCCATCACGGCGGTGCCGATCGATCACGCCACACCGATCCCGCTGCGGCCTTGATGCCGGGTGCGCCTTCGGTACCTGCCGTATCCAGGATGACCGCGCGGCGCACCGCGGACGCATCGGTCATGCGGCAGCGCCGGTGATCCCAGGCGCGGCCTGAAGCGCGTGGTGTGGCGGTGGGCGGCCCCGTCGGACGCCGGGGTGGCGGAAGGGCATGGGAGTCGAACCCACCCGGCGACGCTTGGCGCCACCCACCGGGTTTGAAGCCCGGCCCACCCACCAGGATGGTTGCCCTTCCGTTGACCTACGAAAACAGCGCGCAGTCCGTGCGCAATCGGTGCTCGTCGCCGATGCGGCGCGTGAAACCGATGCGGTCGAAGTATTCCAGAATCTGAATCGCCCGCTTGCGGCCCAGGTCGGTCGCGTCGCGGAAGTCGGCCGCCCGCACGATGCCCTGGTGTGCGGCGCCCACCTGGCGCGCCAGGGCCGCCAGCCGCTGCAGGGTGTCGGGCGGGTAATACAGGTCCTTGACGATCTGGTGCAGCTCGCCGCGGCGCGCCAGCCGCGCCAGCGTGGTGCGCACCAGCGGCTCGGGCTCGGCGGCGTCGCGCGCCAGATCGCGCGCCCAGGCGCCCTGAAAGCCGGCCTGCACCAGCGCCGGCGCCACCTTCTGTGCAATGCGCGCTTCGGTGGCCGACAGCTGCGCGCCGTGGCTGGGCAGGTGCACCACCGCCCCGTGCAGCACCAGTTGCCCTTCGGTCGCCAGACGCGCCAGCACGCCCTGCCACAAGGGGGCTGGCAGGCGCGGTGCGCTCAGGCGGCGCAGGCGGGCGCTGTCGGGGCCCAGCTCGTCGGGCTGCTGGTCGTGAAAACGCTGCAGCGCCGCCAGCGCAGCGGCCGCCAGCGTGTGCGCCTGGTCGGCGCCCAGGGCCAGGCCGTCCTGCACCAGCGCCGGCGCCGGCAGCGCCTGGTCGGGCGGGTGGGCCAGGCCCTGGGCGGCGGCAAAGCGCTTCAGATCGACGCCGTGCGGCGCCACCGCCAGCAGCGCCGTCAGGCGCTCGGCAGCGCTCGGCAGACCCAGGGCGCTCAGCTCGGCCAGCCGCTGCGGCGTGCGCCGGTAGCGGGCGGGGGCCAGGGGGTCGAGCACGCGACCGCCCGCCAGCGTGCGGCTGGCTGCGGCATCGCGCAGCAGCACGCGTTCGCTATGCCAGGCGCCCACCGGGGCCTGCAGCAGCAGCTGTGCCAGGGCGGTGGCGCCGGGCGCCAGTGCGTCGCTGTCCAGCAGAGCCACGGTGGCGTTGACGTGGGCCGCGCCCAGGTGGGCCTGCACCCGGGTGCCCGAGCGCAGCGCCTGGGCTTCGCCCGGCCACAGCGTCAGGCGCAGGTCGAGGCGCTCGCTGGCCAGCGCCACGGCGGGGGCGGTCAGCCATTGACCGCGCGTCACCTCGTCGCGCGCCAGCCCGGCCAGGGCCACGGCACAGCGCTGGCCGGCGTGGGCGCGTGCCACCGCCTGGTTCTGCGCGTGCAGGCTGCGCACACGGGCGCGCAAGGTGCCAGGCACGATCGCCAGCTCGTCGCCCACCCCCACCGAGCCGGCGTGGATGGTGCCGGTGACCACCGTGCCGGTGCCCTGCAGGGTGAAGGCGCGGTCGATCGCCAGGCGCAGCGCTTTGGAGTCAAATTCGGCCTCGGCGCTTGCCTGTTCTGCGCCAGCAGCTACAAAAAGAAGAGCTCGCAGGTCGTCGATGCCGGCCCCGGTGTGGGCCGACACGGCCAGCACCGGGACGCTTTCGAGCGTCGTGCCGACCAGCAGCGCGCGCGTCTGCTCGCGCACCGCCTGCACGCGCTCGGGCGTGGCGCGGTCGGCCTTGGTGATGACGACGGCGCCGCGCGTCAGGCCCAGCAGGCTGAGCACGGCCAGGTGTTCACGCGTCTGCGGCATGGGGCCGTCGTCGGCCGCCACCAGCAGCAGCGCGAAGTCGATGCCGCTGGCGCCGGCCACCATGGTGTGCACCAGCCGCTCGTGGCCTGGCACGTCGATGAAGCCGATGCGCGCGCCGCTCGGTGGTTCGAGGAAGGCGTAGCCCAGCTCGATGCTGATGCCGCGCTTTTTTTCTTCGGGCAGGCGGTCGGTGTCCACGCCGGTGAGCGCGCGCACCAGCGTGGTCTTGCCGTGGTCGATGTGACCGGCGGTGCCGACGATCATGAGCTCGCCGCAGTCAGGTGCGGAAGGCCGGGTTGGGCCGCACCGGCGGCGCTATGCCGCCAAACATCTCTCCGAACATGAAGTCCAGCCAACGGAAGTCGTCCTGAAACAGGGCCGGCGTTCGTTCGTTGAAGTCGCGCTGTACTTGGCGCACGCGACCTTCAGGGTCGAAGTCGTAGTCGAACTGAACGTTGAGCGCTTGCCCCGGCGTGCCATTGACCACCATGTAGCACAGGTTGTCGGGCAGGCGCCGCTCGGGCGCGCGACCTGCCAGTCGTTCGCTGATCTGGTAGGCGACGATGCGACCCAGGCGGTTGGCAATGTGGGCACTCTTGGGGTAGTAGCGGAAGGGCAGAGACGAAACCGCCTGAATGGCGTCACCGATGACGAAGGTGCGCTCGTCGCCCCGGACCTGCATGGTCACCTGATCGACGTCGGCCCAGCCCTCGCTGCGGTCGCTGACGGTGCCTGCCAGCCAGGCGAGGTCGCCGGCCTTGTGCGGTGCCATCAGGATGGCATGGTCGAAGCGCTGATCACCGGCGCGGGTACGGATGCGGCGGTTGAATGGGTCCACCTCCTGCACGTGTGCGTTGGGCACATAGGTGATGTAGTCCTTGTACAGCTCGTCGAACGCGGCTCGGTAGCCGGGTCCGATGGGGGTGATGGCGGGCTTGTGGTCGAGGATGGTGATGTGGCCCTTGATCTTGTTCGTCTTGAAGTACCAGGCGATCAGGCAGGCGCGCTCGTAGGGGCTGGGTGGGCAGCGTTGCGGGGGAGGCGGCAGGTTCATCACCAGCTCGCCCCCTTTGAAGTCCTGCAGCGATCGCTTGATGGCCAGGAATTCGCTGTTGCTGGCATAGGCGCAGGGAAAGCGCGTGCGTGCGGCGTTGGCCGCCACGCGGTCGTTGCCGAACCAGGCTTCGTATTGGTAACGGATGCCCGGTGCCAGCACCAGCCAGTCGTAGTCGATCGTCCCCAGGCTGGTGGTCACACGACGCTGCGCGCGGTCGATGGCCTGAACCTCGGCCTGCACGAACCGATAGCCCAGCTGCTCCGACACACGCAGGTAGTCCTGCGTGAGCAGTTCGCCATCCACCATGCCGACCAGCCACATGTTCGACAACGGGCTGGAGAAGAATTGCGGGTTGCGATCGATCAAAACCACTTCTGCGCCTGGCGCCTGCTTGCGCAGGTTGGCCGCCGTGGTCAGACCGCCCCAGCCGCCGCCCACGACCAGCACGCGCGGCGCGTTGCCTCTGGGAAGCAAGGTCTGGGTCGACTGGCCGATGAACGCGGGCATCGGCGCGGTTTGAACGCCAACGCCGGATACCGGAGGTGCGGCGGCACAGCCCGCCAGTGCGGCGCAGCCAGCCAGGCCGGCGACGAAGTGGCGACGATCGATGGTCATGGGTTTACTTGGTTGCAGGCGGAACGGTCGTTGTTTGCGGAGACAACTGCCGCAGCTGGCGGGTCAGCAGGGTGCTGTCTTCCAGGCAGCGGCAATCCAGAATGAGCTCGTCGTCGGCAATGCGGCCGATGACCGGCACCGGAAGCCGACGCAGGGCCGTGGCAAGCTCGTCCAGTGCGCGACCGCGGCCGGTCCTGGCCACCGGCGCGATGGCCAGGCCGGCCGAGGGCAGGCGCTCGACCGGCAGCGAGCCGGAGCCGATCTGTCCTTGCAGCGCCACCGTCTCGACCGTGAAGCGCGGCGCCAGCGCCGCTGCCAGCGCCGGCTGCACCGCGCGGGCGGTGGCTTCGATGTCGGCCAGCGGGCGCGTGAGCAGGCGCAGCGTGGGCAGCTCGCGCGCCAGCCGCTCGGGGCGCAGGTACAGGCGCAGCGTGGCTTCCAGGGCGGCCAGCGGCAGCTTGCTCATGCGCAGGGCGCGCTTCATGGGGTGCTTGCGCACGCGCTCGACCAGCGCCCGGCGGCCGACGATCAGGCCGGCCTGCGGGCCGCCCAGCAGCTTGTCGCCGCTGAAGCTGACCAGATCGCAGCCGGCGCGCAGCATCTGCTGCGGCGTCGGCTCGGCCGGCAGACCGTAGGCCGTCATGTCGATCAGGGCGCCGCTGCCCAGGTCGGTCACCAGGGGCAGGCCGTGGGCGTGCGCGATCGGGGCCAGCGTGGCTTCGTCGACCGCGCGGGTGAAGCCCTGCACCGCATAGTTGCTGGTGTGCACCTTCATCAGCAGAGCGGTGCGCGCGGTGATGGCGCGCTCGTAGTCGTGCGGGTGGGTGCGGTTGGTGGTGCCGACCTCCACCAGCCGCGCGCCGGCGCTGGTCATGACGTCGGGCATGCGGAAGGCGCCGCCGATCTCCACCAGTTCACCGCGCGAGACGATCACCTGCCGCCCGCGCGCCAGCGCGGCCAGGATCAGCAGCACCGCGGCGGCGTTGTTGTTGACCACGGTGGCGGCCTCGGCGCCAGTCAGCTGGCACAACAGACCCTCGACGATGCTGTCGCGGTCGCCCCGGCCGCCGCTGGCCAGGTCGTATTCGAGGTTGTTGGGCCCGGCCATCGTGGCCTGCACGTGGGCCAGCGCGGCTTCGGGCAGCAGGGCGCGGCCGAGGTTGGTGTGGATCACCGTGCCGGTCAGGTTGATCACGGTGTTCAGGCGCGGCGCCAGGCGGTCGTGCAGGCGGCGCGCCAGGGCGCCCGCCAGGGCGTCGGGGGCGATTTCGGCGGTCGGCAACTGGCCGGCCAGGGCCTGCTGGCGCAGTTCGGCCAGCAGGGCGCGTGCCTCGTGCGTGAGCAGGCTGCGGCCATGTTCGGCCGCCAGCGCAGCAACCGCCGGCAGGCGCAGCAGGCGGTCGAGGGCGGGCAGGGCGTGGGGGGCGGCGGTGGTCGGGGCGTCTGGCGGGGCCGGCGTACCGTGAACCACGGATTGCTCAGGCGCCGTCATCAGCGCTCCCCGGGCGGCGCCTCGGCGTCACCGAACAGCAGCAGCAGGTTGGTGCCGTGGCGCGTGAAGCCGGCATCGGACACCAGCAGATCGAGCGTCAGTGTGGCCAGGTCGTCGGCCACCGGGTCGGCGTGCGGCTCGCGCTCCATGTGCAGCAGCTTCAGGTAGTGGTGACAGTGATCGCAGGTTTCGGCTTCGACCGCAGCCCGTTCTGACGTCGGTGCGGCCGCGGCCAGCGCCTGCAGCGCCTGGTAGTGGATGCCCTGGGTGCCCAGGCAGTGCGTGCACATGACCTGCACCATGTGCCATTCGGTCTGGCACAGGGTGCAGTGCAGGTAGCGCTGCCCCTTCATGCCCGGGCCGACGCGCCGGATGCTGCTGGTGGGCAGGCTGCCGCAGCAGGGGCAGGTGCCGCGGCTCTCCAGGTGTCGCCACAGCCCCGGGTGGGCGCTCGCGGTGCCTGCCACCAGATGCGCCCAGTACAGCTGCAGGCCGGCGGCGATCAGCGGCGCCGCCGCCATGTCCAGCCCCAGCGTGATGCCGGCCAGCAGGCGATCGGCCTGTTGCTCCAGCGCCTGATCCGGCAGGCCGATCACGGCCTGGACCGTGGCGCGGGCCGGGCTGTCGCCCGGCAGCTGCTGCAGCACCTGGGCCAGCAGCGCGCGCAGCTCGGTGCGCCACAGCGGCTCGCGCGGCCAGGCGGTGGCCGCCAGCAGCGGCTGGCCGGTGGCGGCGCTGGCATCGATCTGCGCCGCGTCGGGCAGCCTTACCTGCGGGTAGCGGCGCGCGCGCTCGTGCTGCGCCTCGCTCACTAGCGCGAGCAACAGCAGGTAGTCGCGCATGGCATGGCCGGCGGCCAGCTCGCGCAGGCGCAGCGCCCGTTCGGCAAACAGCGTGTCGGCCTGCGGCGCGCGCACGGCGGCTACGTCGGCGCCGGCCTGCAGAGCGATCTCTTCGGGCGAGGGCAGAGTGGTGGGATGGGTGGTGGTCAAGGCAAAAAAGAACTGCCGCCGGCGCACCGCACCGGCAGGCAGTGGGGGTGGGTGGGGGAAATCAGGACAACCTCATTTGACGCGCGCGTCGGACGATGGGTTCTGCATGCGTTCACGGTACCACAGCGGATGGTGGTGCCGAGCCCAGCTGGCGCTGACGCTGCCGCGCGTCATGGCGCGCAGCGTGCCCTTGACCCAGAAGGCGGCGTAGGCGTGCACGATCACGGCCAGCACCAGCACCACGGCGGCGACGGCGTGCAGCACGATCGCCATGCGTTGCATGCCGATCGATGCGCCGCCGCCGAACCACTGCGGCCAGACCACCACCAGACCGCTGATCAGCAGCACCAGCAGGCTCAGCGCGAACAGCCAGAACACCAGCTTCTGCCCGCCGTTGTATTTGCCCACCGGAGGCATGTCGGCGTGTCCGCCTTCGGAAGACACCAGTTTGCCGGCCGATCCCAGCCATTGCGAGTCTTCGCTGCGCCAGACGTTGGCGCCAGCCAGCATGAAGAACATGCCCAGAAACAGCAGGCACATGGCGGCACCCAGGAAGGGGTGCAGGATGCGCGTCCACTGCGGGCCGCCGACCAGGGCGCTCAGCCAGAACAGCGCCGGATGGAACAGCGCGAAGCCGGACACGGCGGCCAGCACGAAGCAGGCCACCACCGCCCAGTGGTTGGATCGCTGGCCGGCGCTGTAGCGTTGCAGGTACATCGGCTTCATGACGACTCTCCTTCCGTGCGGGTCGCGCCACCCGCGGTGGCTTCAGCGTCCTCGGGGACTTCCAGCGGGCCCTTGCGCAGGTAGTGGAACCAGCCCGCCAGGGCGGCGCCGGCCATCGCGGCCATGGCGACCGGCTTGGTCCAGCCCTTCCAGACCGACACCCACGGGCTGATGCTCGGCTCCTTGGGCAGGCCGGCGAGCTCGGGCCGGTCGGCGTGCTTGAGCACGTACATGACGTGCGTGCCGCCGACACCCGGCGGGTTGTACAGCCCGGCGTTCTGATGGCCGCGCTCCTTCAGGTCGGCGGCGCGCTGCTGGCCGTAGCTCACCATGTCGTCCTTGGTGCCGAAGCTGATGGCGCCGGTCGGGCAGGTCTTGACGCAAGCCGGCTCCAGCCCCACGCCGACGCGGTCCGAGCACAGGGTGCACTTGTAGGCCTTGTTGTCCTGCGGGCTGATGCGTGGCACGTCGAACGGGCAGCCCTTGATGCAGTAGCCGCAGCCGATGCAGTGCTCGCTGATGAAGTCGACGATGCCGTTGGCGTACTTTACGATCGCGCCCGGTGACGGGCAGGCCTTCAGGCAGCCCGGGTCCTCGCAGTGCATGCAGCCGTCCTTGCGGATCAGCCATTCGAGCTTGTCCTGCTCGGGCTCGGCCTCGTAGAAGCGCATCACCGTCCAGGACTGGGCGGTGAGGTTGGTCGGGTTGTCGTACACCCCGATGTTGCTGCCCACCTCGTCGCGCAGGTCGTTCCACTCCATGCACGCCACCTGGCAGGCCTTGCAGCCGATGCACTTGGAGACGTCGATGAGCTTGGCGACCTGCGGCGTGCTGCTGCGCGCCTGAGGCGGGGGGGTCGTCGTGGCCGAGCGGGCGACCACGTCCTGGGATTGCAGGCTGGACATGGCTTACACCTTTTCGATGTTGACGAGGAAGGCCTTGAACTCCGGCGTCTGCGAGTTGGCGTCGCCCACGAACGGAGACAGGGTGTTGGCCAGGTAGCCGTTCTTCGTCTGACCCTTGAAACCCCAGTGGAAGGGGATGCCCACCAGGTGCACCTTCTGGTCGTTCACGTTCCAGGGTTTGATGCGCTTGGTGACCACCGCCCGCGTCACGATGTGGCCGCGGTTGCTGCTGACCTTGACCTGGTCGCCGTGCCGGATGTTCTTTTCCTTCGCCAGCTCTTCGCTGATTTCGACGAACGATTCGGGCTGCACGATGGCGTTGAGCCGCGCGTGCTTGGTCCAGGTGTGGAAATGTTCGGTCAGCCGGTAGGTGGTGGCCGAGTACGGGAACTCCTCCTTCTTGCCAAAGGCCTCCAGGTCGCCCTTGAACACCCGCGCCGCCGGATTGCTGATGGCCTTGGGGTTGTCGGGGTGCAGGGGGTTGACGCCGATCGGGGTTTCGAACGGTTCGTAGTGCTCCGGGAACGGGCCGTCGGCCAGGCCGATGGCGTGCAGTCGGGCCACGCCCTCGGGGTTCATGATGAACGAACCGACGTTTTCCTCGGGTGCGGCGTTGGGCCGCATGTCGGGGACGTCGGCGCCGGCCCAGGCCTTGCCGTTCCAGTACACGTACTTCTTGTTCTCCGACCACGGCTTGCCGTTCTTGTCGGCGCTGGCGCGGTTGTACAGGATGCGGCGGTTGGCCGGCCAGGAAAAGCCCCAGTTCTGGTACACGCCCAGACCGGTGGGGTCGGATACGTCGCGCCGCGCGGTCAGGTTGCCGGCTTCGCTCCAGCAGCCGGCGTACAGCCAGTTGCCGCAGGCGGTGGAACCATCGTCGCGCAGCATGGCAAAGCCCGGCACCTGCTGACCCGCCTTCACCAGCACCTGGCGCGGCGCCGTGGGGTTGTTGGGGTCGGGCGGTGCCAGCACGTCGGACAGCGCCTTGCCGTTGATTTCGCGCAGCACTTCGGTGGCCGATGGGGCCTCGGGCTGCACGTAGTCCCAGGCCAGACCGGCGATGGCGTCGGGGAAGGCGCCGCCGTCCTTGGCGTACATCTGACGCAGCTTGAGGAACAGCCGCGCCATGATCTCCGAATCCACCTTGGCTTCGCCGGGGGGTTCGAGCGCGCGCTCCTTCCAGATCGCGATGCGGCTGGAGTTGGTGAAGCTGCCTTCCTCTTCGGCAAAGCAGGCCGAAGGCAGACGGAACACCTCGGTCTGGATGCTTTCGGGCTTGACGTCGTTGAAGGGGCCGTGGTTCTGCCAGAACTCACCGGTTTCGGTTTCCAGCGGATCGATGATGACCAGGTACTTCAGCTTGGACAGCGCCGCCGACAGCTTGTTCTTGTTGGGCACCGTCGCCAGGGGGTTGAACCCCTGCGAGATGAAGCCGGTCATCTTGCCCTGGTGCATCAGCTCGAACATGTGCAGCGCATCGAAGCCACCGGCCAGCTTGGGCACCCAGTCGTAGCAGTACTGGTTGTCCGCCGTGGCCGCCTTGCCGTAGTAGGACTTCATCAGGCTGATGTGAAAGCGCGGGAAGTTGCTCCAGTAGTTGAACTGGTTCGGCCGCATCGGCTTGGGCGTGCGCTTGGCCAGGTACTTTTCGAAGGTGTCGTCGGCGTCGGTGGGCGCACTCAGGTAGCCCGACAGCACCTCGGCGTAGGCGTTCATGTCGGTCACGCCCTGCACGTTGGAGTGTCCGCGCAGCGCGTTCACGCCGCCGCCGGGCCGCCCCATGTTGCCCAGCAGCAGCTGGATCATGGCCATGGTGCGGATGTTCTGGCTGCCCACGCTGTGCTGTGTCCAGCCGAGCGCGTAGAGGATGGTGCTGGTCTTGTCGGGCGCGGACATCTCGCCCAGCATTTCGCACACCTTCAGGAACTTGTCCTGCGGCGTGCCGCAGATGCGGCTGACCATCTCCGGCGTGTAGCGGCTGTAGTGCTTCTTGAGCTGCTGGTAGACGCACAGCGGGTCCTGCAGGCTGTCGTCGACCTTGACGTGGCCGTTCTCGTCGAGCTGGTAGCCCCAGCTGGCCTTGTCGTACTTGCGCTTGGCCTCGTCGTAGCCGCTGAAGATGCCGTTTTCCAGCTTGAAGTCGGGCTTGAGCAGGAAGGTGGCGTCGGTGTTGAACTTGACGTAGTCGTGATGGATCTTGTCGTGGCTCAGCAGCCAGTTGATCACGCCACCCAGGAAGGCGATGTCCGTGCCGTTGCGGAGCGGCGCGTACAGGTCGGCCACCGAGGAGGTGCGGTTGAAGCGCGGGTCGACCGAAATCAGCCTTGCCTTGCGCTTTTCCATGGCATCCACCGCCCATCGGAAGCCGACCGGGTGGGCTTCGGCGGCATTGCCGCCCATGACGAGAATGAGATCCGTATTGCGGATGTCAGTCCACGAATTGGTCATCGCTCCGCGACCGAACGTCGGGCCCAGACTGGTCACCGTCGGTGCGTGTCAGACGCGTGCTTGGGTATCTATCCCCACCATCCCCAAGGCACGTGCCACCTTGACGGACAGATAGCTGGATTCATTGGACGACGAGCTGCACACCAGAAAACCGGTGGTGGGCCAGCGGTTGACCGTGGTGCCGGCGTCGTTCTTGGCCTGGAAGTTGGCGTCGCGGTCGGCCTTCATGTGCCTGGCCACGCGGGTCAGCGCCTCGTCCCAGCTGATGCGCTTCCATTCCTTGCTGCCAGCCTCGCGCACCGACGGGTAGATGACGCGCCCGGGCGAGTTGATCATGTCCATGACGCCGGCGCCCTTGGGACACAGCGTGCCGCGGTTGACCGGGTTGTCGGGATCGCCTTCCACGTGGATCACGTGTTCCCTGACGTTCTTGGCGGTGTCGCCCAGCTTGTAGATCAGCATGCCGCAACTGACCGAGCAATACGGGCAGGTGCTGCGCGACACGCTGGCACGGGTGAGTTTGAAGGCGCGTGTCTCGGCCAGGGCCGCGGTGGGTGAAAAACCCAGCGCGACCAGGCTGGACGCGGCCAAGCCAGCTCCGCTGACGCGGAAGAACTGGCGCCGGTTCATGTCCATGGGGCGGTCTCCTCTCGTGGGATGCTTTGCCCGTGTCGACATGCACGCCGACCGGGATGCACCAGCCCTCAGTCTAGGGAGGGTCAGGGTTGGCGCCACTGAGGTAAACCCTATGTAAGGAGTGTTGCAGCGCCGCCCGGCACACGCCGGGCGTGCGCGGCCTGCCGCCGCAGAGGGTTCAGTCGCCCATCACCACGCCTTCACGCCGTGGATCGGCGCCGCCCAGCCAGGTCGGTTGGCCATGCACGGTGCCGCGGGTGATGGCCTGCAGGCCGCTGGTCAGATTCATCTCGCGCACTTCCGCGCCGCGCGAGCGCAGGGCTTCGACGGTGGCGGCGGGGAACTTCTTTTCCTCCAGCAGGCTGGGGCCGTTGAGCGAACCGAAGTTGGGCAGGTTGATGGCCTGCTGCGGCAGCAGGCCCCAGCCCAGCACGCCGTGCAGGGTCTTGGCGGTGTAGTGGATGATGAGGGCGCCGCCCGGGCTGCCGGCGCTCATCACCAGCGGGCCGCGGCGGCCGTCGGTGGTCTTTTCGAACACCAGGGTGGGCGCCATCGACGAGCGCGGCCGCTTGCCGGGCTGCACGCGGTTGGCGATCGGCTGGCCCTGGGCGTCGGTCGGGGCGAAGCTGAAGTCGGTCAGTTCGTTGTTCAGCAGAAAGCCCTTGACCATCTGACGGGCGCCAAACTGGTCCTCGATGGTGGTGGTCATGGCCAGCGCGTTGCCGAAGGGGTCGACGATGCTGATGTGGCTGGTGCCGTATTCGGGCTGGCTGGCCATGGGGGCGAAGCTGGTTCGGGTGCCGACGGGCTTGCCCGGCGGCGCCACCTTCAGGCTCTGCGTGCCGATCAGCGCAGCGCGGCTCTTCAGGTAGGCCGGATCCAGCAGGCTCATCCAGCTGCCGGCGGGCGGCTGCACGAAGTCGGGGTCGGCCACGTACAGCGCACGGTCGGCAAACGCCAGCCGCGACGCTTCCATGTAGTAGTGCAGCCAATCGGCCGTGGGCAACCCGTCGGCGCCGGCCGCCATGCTGGCCGCCGGGGTGTGGGCCAGGATGCCCAGGATCTGGCCGACCGCGATGGCGCCCGACGACGGCGGCGGAAAGCCGCACACCTCATAGGCCTTGCCGCTGGCCGGCACGCGCAGTTCGTGGCACAGCGGCGCGCGCCGCTTGGGCGTGTAGCCGGCCAGGTCGGCCAGCGTCAGTTTGCCGGGGTTGGTGGGGTGCTTCTGCACCTTGTCGACGATGGCCTGCGCCACCGGGCCTTCCAGCAGGGCGGTCGAGCCGCGCGCGGCAATGCCCTTGAGCACCGCCGCCAGTTCGGGGTTCTTCAGCACATGCCCGACCGGCCAGGGGTTGCCGGCGGCGTCGTAGAAGTGGCGGGCGGCCACCGGGTCCTTTTTCAGGTGCTGCTCGTTCTTCAGCAGGGTGTGCAGGCGCGGGCTGACGGCAAAACCCTGCTCGGCCAGCACGATGGCGGGCTTGAACAGCTCGGCCCAGGCCAGACGGCCATGCTGACGGTGTGCCTGCTCGAGCATGCGCACCGTGCCCGGCACGCCGACCGAGCGGCCGCCGACCACGCCGTCATGGAACGGCAGGGGCTTGCCATCGGCGCCCAGGAACAGCTTGTCGTCGACGGCGGCCGGCGCCGTCTCGCGTCCGTCCCAGGCCGTGACGTCACCCCCGGCCGCGTGCAGCAGGAAGGCGCCGCCGCCGATGCCGCTGGACTGCGGCTCGACCAGGGTCAGCACCATCTGCACCGCGATGGCGGCATCGAGCGCGCTGCCGCCGGCCTTGAGCACCTGGTAGCCGGCGTCGGTGGCCAGCGGGTTGGCGGCGGCGACGGCGAACTTGTGCGTCGCCCAGCCCGGCTTGTCGGTCCAGCCCGAGCCGCCTTCGGGGGTGACCGGTGTCGCCGGCGGCGTGTAGTTCAAGCTGCTGGCGCAGCCGGCCAGCAGGGTGGCGGCGGCCAGGGCGGCCAGGGTGGTGGGGCGGTGGGGCAAGGCCATGCGAGTCTCCTGGTGGGTGGGGTGAGACGGCATGGTAACGCACGGCAGGTGCTGCGCCGGCCTGGCGTGATTCCTGCTCAAACAGGCATGCGGCGCTTGTCTGGCAAGCGCCGAAAGCTATCAAAACAATAGCGCTAGGGATGCCCGGCGGTGGCCACCGCGCAGCCGGCCGGGCGGAGTGGCAGGGCTTACTTGGGTGCCAGCCGGATGGCACCGTCCAGCCGGATCACCTCGCCGTTCAGCATGTCGTTCTCGATGATGTGGCAGGCCAGCTTGGCGTAGTCCTCGGGGGTGCCCAGGCGGCTGGGGAAGGGCACGCCGGCGGCCAGCGCGTCCTGCACCTCCTTGGGCATGCCGAACAGCATGGGGGTGCCGAAGATGCCGGGCGCGATGGTCATGTTGCGGATGCCGCTCTTGGCCAGGTCGCGCGCGATCGGCAGCGTCATGCCCACCACGCCGCCCTTGCTGGCCGAATAGGCCGCCTGGCCGATCTGGCCGTCGTAGGCGGCCACGCTGGCGGTACTGATCAGCACGCCGCGCTCGCCGGTGGGCTCGGGCTCGTTGCGGCTCATGGCGTCGGCCGCCAGACGGATCATGTTGAAGGTGCCCACCAGGTTGACCATGATGGTGCGGGTGTAGCCGTCCAGCCGGTGCGGGCCGTTCTTGCCTACGGTGCGCTCGGCGGTGGCGATGCCGGCGCAGTTGACCAGACCCATCAGCTTGCCCATCGACACCGCCTTGGCCACCACGGCCTGGCCGTCGGCTTCGCTGCTGACGTCGCACTTGACGAAGGCGCCGCCGATCTCGCGCGCCACCGCCTCGCCCTTGTCCACCTGCATGTCGGCGATGACCACCTTGCCACCGCGCGTCGCCAGCATGCGCGCCGTGCCTTCGCCCAGACCGGACGCGCCGCCGGTGACGATGAATACCTTGTCCTTGATCTGCATGGGAGTTGCTCCAGATGAGGGAAACGCCAATGGTACCCAGCAATGCCGCGCGCATCGTTGCAAATAAGAATTATTCGCATATACTGACCTCGCCCTCCCGCTCCACCCCTTCACCGAGGCCACCCTATGTGCATTCACTGCTCCCCCCACGACCGCCACGACGACGACGAGCTGCGGCCCACCGCCGAGGCCTTGCTGGCCGCCACCCTGGCGCTGATGACGGGCGTGGCCGAGGCTGCACCCGGCGCCGCCTGCGTCCGGCCGATGAGCCTGAAGGTGCTGGCCAACCTGGATGAACTGGCGCGCCATCCCGGCCTGAGTCGGTCCATGCGCCAGCTGGCCGCGCACCTCGGCCTGCATTGGCAGCAGCTGGTGCAGACCGCGCGTGGCGAAGCCCGCGCCGCCGGCGAGCGGGCGCGCTGGGTGCCGGCATCGACGGTGGTGCAATGAGTGCGCTGGAGCCAGGCGCGCTGCAGCGCGAGCACCAGCTGCTGCTGCGCCATCTGGGCCGGGTGCAGCAGCGCGTGAGCGAGCAGATGCTTGCGCAGGCGCAGCGCTGTGCGGCGCTGGAGGCCGAGCTGATGCAATGGCGGGCACGCTGGATCGTCGCCACCACGCGCCGCCTGTGGGGGCTGGGCGGCTTCGATCAGCCGCCGGCGCCAGCCCGTGCCGTGCCGGCCGACCGCTCGGCCTGGGCCAGCGCCACCGAGGTGCTGTGCCAGACCGGTTGCGCCGGCCATGCCCATCCGTGGCGCGACGAGCAGGGGCGATGCGCGCTCACCGCCAGCGACTGCACGCGTGTGCCGCCGGTCGCGCAGGACGCTTCAGCCGGCGCCGTCGCCCGCGTGTTCTCGCGCCCCTGAGGCCACCCCCAGCAGCCGCTGCAGGCGCGCGCTGCTGGTGGTGTATTCGAACGGCAGGGGGTCGTGCGGGTGGATGTGCTCCCGCGCCGCGTAGGCGGCCAGCGTGGCTTCGTGAAAGCCGCACACCATGAGTTTCTTCTTGCCGGGGTAGGTGTTGATGTCACCGATGGCGAAGATGCCCGGCTCGCTGGTCTGGAAGGTGGCCGCATCCACCACCAGCTGCTTGCGCTCCAGCGCCAGTTGCCAGGCGGTGATCGGACCGAGCCGCGGACTCACGCCCTGCTGCACCAGCAGCAGCTCGAGCGGCAGCGGCTGCGTGCTGCCGTCCGGCCCCATCACCTGCAACGCGCTCAGGCGCCCCGCGGCCTGCTCGAAGCCCACCACCTGGCCCACCCGAAGGCGCATCGAGCCGGCCGCGCACAACGCGCGCACCCGCGCCTGGGTGGCCGGCGCGGCCTGAAAACCGTCGCGTCGGTGCAGCAGGGTGACGCTGGCGGGCGCGGCGGCCGCCAGCGTGGCCAGCCGGATGGCCTGCGTCAGCGCCGGCTCGCCGCCGCCGACGACGACCACGTGCTGGCCGGCCAGCGCGGCGTCTGCCGGTGCCTGGTGGAACAGCTGGCGCCGCTCGAACGCTTCCAGTCCGGCGACCTTCAGGCGTCGCGGCAGGAAGGCGCCCACGCCGGCGGCGATGAACACGCTGCGCGCCCGCAGGCGCCGGCCAGGCTCGGTCTGAAGCAGAAAGCGCCCGTCGGGCAGGCGCTGCAGCGACTCCACCAGGTGACCGAGGTGCCACTGGGGCGCAAAGGGCGCGATCTGACGCAGCAGCGCGTCGGTCAGCGTCTGCCCGCTGCACACCGGCACCGCCGCGATGTCGTAGATCGGCTTGTCGGCGTACAACTCGACCGGCTGACCGCCGGCATGGGGCAGGGCATCGATCACATGGGCGCGCAGCTCCAGCAGGCCCAGCTGGAACACCGCGAACAGCCCCACCGGCCCGGCGCCGATGATCGCGACGTCGGTATCGAGCGTGGGGGCAGGGCGGTGCGGGTTCATTTGGTGCAGTGTTTCGCGCTGTCAGGTACTTATAGCGAGTCGCCAAGGGGCCAGCTGGGCGGCGCGTGGCCGCAGGCATGGTGGAGCCATGTCAAGGCCACGCCACCAAGCAGATGGCCCCTCGGCGGCTCGCCCTGCGGGAAGCCGGAAAAAGGCTTGCGGCGGCGTTGCGCCTCTTGCCAAGGCCGCCAGCATGGGCTGCGAGCCGCGCCTTGCCGCAAGCCTTGTTCTGGCTTCTGTAAGTGCCTGACAGCGCGAGACACTGCACCGGTACCCCAAAAACAGGAGCGGCCGGCGCAGGCCCAGCCTGCGCCAGCCGCCATTCTGATGCAGACATTCAGGGCGTCAGCGCACCAGCTCGGGCAGCTTGTCGGTGCGGCTGGCCCAGGCTTCGTGGTCGGGCAGCGGATCCTTGCGTTTGGTCAGCGTCCGGTAGTTGGGCGAACGGGCCAACTCGGCGTTGATCTGCGTCATGTGCAACTGGTCCTTGGGCAGGTCTTCCTCGGCAAAGATGGCGTTGACCGGGCACTCGGGAATGCAGACGGCGCAGTCGATGCACTCATCGGGGTCGATGGTGAGAAAGTTGGGGCCTTCCTTGAAGCAGTCGACGGGGCAAACGTCCACGCAATCGGTGTATTTGCAGTTGATGCAGGCTTCGGTGACGACGTGGGTCATGGTCAGAACTCGTGGGCAAAGCGTGAAAGCAGGCAGGCGCCGGTCTGAATGCTCAGCGCCGGCACCTGCAGCCATGCGCGAATTTTAAGAGGGGGCATCGGCGGCCGGTCGCCGTGCGGTTTTGGACGGTGGTCTGACTGCCGGTCACTTGATGCAAGTCAATTGGCGAACGGTCGAAATTGCCCGGCGGGCTGCCCGCGCACTGTAGCCACCCTGCGGCCCGGATCCAACCATTCGTTTGTTCTGGCCATATGCGCCAGCGGCATAAGCGCGCCAGGTGGTTGCCTAACCGTCGGCACACGAACGAAACCGGCCACCGCGGGCCGGTTCGTGGGTTGGGGCAGCGCTCAGCCAGCGAGCATCAGTGCGCTTCGGCCTGTCGGGCGGCGCGAATGGAAGCTTCGGTGTCGGCGCGGGCGCCGTTGAAGAACAGATTCAGCAGCACGGCGGCGATGGAGGCCAGCACGATGCCCGACTCGATCAGCGGGTGGATGGCGTGCGGCATCCACTGCAGGTACCTGGGCGCCACCAGCGGGATCATGCCGACACCGATGGAGATCGCCACGATCAGCGCGTTGTTGCGGTTGTGGGTGTAGTCCACCCCACCCAGGATGCGGATGCCGGTGGCCGCCACCATGCCGAACATCACGATGCCGGCGCCGCCCAGCACCACGGTGGGCAGCGACTCCACCAGCGCCGCCATCTTGGGCAGCAGGCCCAGCACGATCAGGATGAGGCCGCCGGCCACGCAGACGAAGCGGCTCTTGACGCCGGTGACCGCCACCAGGCCGACGTTCTGCGAGAAGCTGGTGTAGGGGAAGGTGTTGAAGATGCCGCCGATCAGCGTGCCCAGACCGTCGGTGCGCAGGCCGCGCGAGAGCATCGGCTGGTCGATCCTGCGGTCGGTCATCTCGCCCAGCGCGAGGAACATGCCGGTCGATTCGATCATCACCACGATCATGATCAGCGTCATGGTCAGGATCATCACCGGGTCGAAGATCGGCGTGCCGAAGTGAAACGGCGTCACGACGTCGAACCAGGCGGCCTTGCCGACTTTGTCGAAGTTCATCATGCCGGTGGCGGTGGCCACGATGCCGCCGATGACGATGCCCAGCAGCACCGAGATGTTGGCGATGAAGCCCTTGGCGAACTTGGCGATCAGCAGGATCGAGGCCAGCACGATGGCCGACACCGCCACCCCCGACAGCTTGGCGTAGTTGGGGTTGGGCACGGTCGGCGCCAGCGTCAGGCCCTGCGGCACCGGCAGCACCCCGGGCTGGCCGGTGGCGCCGGCCGAACGCATGGTGCTGAGCCATTCGGTGTGCTCGGGCGAGAAGGTCAGCGGTGCGGTCGGGCCGACCGGGTTGCCGAAGATCCAGTTGATGCCCACGCGCATCAGGTTGATGCCGATCACCGCGATGATGGTGCCAGTGACCACCGGCGGAAAGAAGCGCAGCATGCGGCTGACCACCGGCGCGATCAGGATCGAGATGATGCCGGCGCCGATGATGGCGCCGAACAGCATGCGCGCCCCGTCGGTGCCGGGATTGCCGTTGGCGATCGCCACCATCGGGCCGACGGCGGCGAAGGTCACGCCCATCATCACCGGCAGGCGGATGCCGAACCACTGCGTGGCGCCCAGCGCCTGGATCAGGGTGGCGATGCCGCAGCAGAACAGGTCGGCCGAGATCAGGAACGCCACCTCCTGCGGCCCCAGCTTGAGCGCGCGGCCGACGATCAGCGGCACGGCGACGGCGCCCGCGTACATCACCAGCACATGTTGCAGCCCGAGGGCCGTGAGTTTGCCGGTGGGCAGACGTTCATCGACGGGATGGACGGCGGTGGTGCTCATGTTGTCTCCTGAAGTTTGTCGTCGTTGAGCAAGAAAAGGGGGCGCGGGCGGTCAGTTGTGCAGCAGGTCGGCCAGCGCGCGTGCGATGACCTTGGTGGCGCGGCGCAGATCCTGCAGGTCGACGCGCTCGTCGGCGCGCTTGGCGTGGCTTTCCAGCACGCTGCGCGGGCCGGCGCCGTAGATCACGCCGGGGATGCCGCGCTCGACATACAGGCGCACGTCGGTGTAGAGCGGTGTGCCGACGGCCGGCGGGCGCGCGCCAAACACCGCCTCGCCGTGCTTCTGGATCGCCTCGACCAGCGGCCGGTTGCCGGGCAGCGGCGTCATGGCGTGGGCCAGCAGGATGCGGCGCACGTCGGTGCGCACGGCGTCCTCGCCCTTCACACCGCGCCAGCGGTTGAAGTCGCGCGTGGCGCCTTCGATGACCTTGCGGATGCGCGCCTCGACCTTGGCTGGCTTTTCCTCCGGGATCATGCGGCGGTCGAGCTTGAGCACCACCTTGCCGGGGATCACGTTGGTGTTGGTGCCGCCCTCGATGCGGCCGATGTTGAGGTAGGGGTGCCGGATGCCCGGCACCTTGGAGCTGACCTTCTTGTAGGCGCTGTTTTCGGCATAGAGCGCGTTCATGATGAACACCGCCGCCTGCAGCGCGTCGACGCCGGTGTGCGGCACCGCCGCGTGCGCCATCCGGCCCTGCACCGTCACTTCCATCTGCAGGCAGCCGTTGTGGGCGGTGACGACTTCGTAGCTGAAGCCGGCGGCGATCATCAGGTCGGGCCGGGTCAACCCCTGCGCCAGCAGCCAGCCGGGGCCCAGCAGGCCGCCGAATTCCTCGTCGTAGGTGAAATGCAGCTCGACGGTGCCGCGCGTGGGCTTGGCCACCGCTTCCAGCGCGCGCACGGCGAAGCTGAAGGTGGAAAAGTCGCTCTTGCTCACCGCGGTGGCGCGGCCGAACATCTGGCCGCCCTCGATTTCGGCGCCATACGGGTCATGCGTCCAGCCTTCGCCGGGCGGCACCACGTCGCCGTGGGCGTTGAGCGCGATCGTTCGGCCACCCTTGCCGTAGGGACGGCGCACGATCAGGTTGGTGACGCTTTGCATGCCGTAGTCGCGCACTTCCTGCTCGGGCACCGGATGGCGCTCGGCCTCGAAGCCCCAGGCGGCGATCAGCTCGGCCGTGCGTTCGGCATGCGGTGCGTTGTTGCCCGGTGGCGTGTCGGTGGGCACGCGCACCAGTTGCTGCAGGAAACGCACCTGCTCGTCGAAGTGCTGGTCGATCCAGGCGTCGAGCCGGGCGTAGGTGTCGGTGGCAGTGGTCATGGCGGGGTCTTGAATGAAAAATGGCTCTGGCGCCCGATGGGTAAGCGCCGGCAGCTATGATTGTGATAGCGTATCGCGCGCCATGCCGTCCAGCAGGTGCTGCATGGCGTGCACCGCCAGCGCCATGTCTTCGGCGCTGGTGGATTCGAGTGGGTTGTGGCTGATGCCGGCGTTCTCGCCACGCACGAACAGCATGGCCTGCGGCATGATTTCGTGCAGCTTCATGGCGTCGTGGCCGGCGCCGCTGGGCATGCGAAACACCGGCAGGCCCAGCGCCTCCACCGCGTCGGCCCAGCGCTGCTGCAGCGCTGCGTCGCAGGGTGCGGCGGCGGCGCGCATGGTTTCTTCGAGCTGCAGGCGCACGCCGCGGCGCTCGGCGATCGCCTGGGCCTCGGCCAGCACGTCGCTCACCAGGGCGTCGCGCTGCGCATCGCTGGGGGCGCGGAGGTCCAGGCTGAAGTTGCAGCGCCCCGGCACCACGTTGATCGATCCATTGGGCACGGTCAGCATGCCGATGGTGCCGACCGAGTCGCCGTCCTGCGCGGCGCGGCGCTCCAGATACAGCGCCAGCTCGGCCGCAGCGCAGGCGGCGTCGCGCCGGCGGTCCATGGGCGTGGTGCCGGCGTGGCTGGCCTGGCCGATGTAGGCACCCTGGTAGCGCACGCTGCCGTTGATGGAAGTCACCACGCCCAGCGGCAGGTTCAGTTCGTTCAGCACCGGGCCCTGCTCGATGTGCACCTCGATGAAGCCCAGGTAGTCGGCGGCGTGGCGCTTGAGCTTGGGGATGTCGTCCACGCACAGGCCGGCGTGCTGCATGGCCTCGCGCATGCTGATGCCGTCGGCGTCGCGCTGGTCCAGCCATTCGGGGCGAAAGTCACCGATCAGCGCGCCCGAACCCAGGAAGGTGGCCTTGTAGCGCTGGCCTTCTTCCTCGGCAAAGCCGACCACTTCGAGGTCGAACGGCAGGCGGCGCCCGGTGCGCGCCAGCTCCTGCACGCAGGCCAGGGGCACGAAGATGCCCAGGCGCCCGTCGTACTTGCCGCCGTTGCGCACCGTGTCGTAGTGGCTGCCGGTGAGCAGGGTCTTGGGGTTGCGCGCCCCCGGGTCGGCCTTGTAGCGGCCCACCACGTTGCCGACGGCGTCGATGTGCACGTCGTCGAACCCGGCATCGCGCATGTTGCGGCTGATGCGCTGGGCGCAGGCGCGGTGCGCGTCGGTCAGGTAGGTGACGGTCAGCTGGCCGGCCTCGGCGCAGCCGGGGTCGCTGTGCTGGGCCAGCTTCTCGTGCCAGTCCCACACCTGTTCGCCCAGCGTGGGCGGAGCGCCGAACTTGTCGGCCAGGCGGATCTCGACGATGCGGTGGATCTGGCGCAGCGCCTCGGCGCGCTCGAAGTCGGGGTGGTGGTGCAGGCGGCGTTCGAAGGTGTCGAGGATCTGCTGCTTGGCCAGGCCCGTGCCGCGCGGGCCGCGCACGCACAGCACGAACGGAAAGCCGAAGCGCGCCTGATAGTCGGCGTTGAGCTGGCGGATGCGCGCCAGCTCCTCGGGCGTGCAGGCGGTGAGGCCGGCGCGCTGCTGCTCGCCGGTCGATTCGCTGGTCAGCGTGCCGGCTTCCATGGCCTTGCCGGCCAGTTCCGGGTGGGCGCGGATCAGCGCCAGCTGGGCGTCCACGCTGGCGCGCGTCAGCGCGCCGGCCATGGCCTGCTTGAGCTGCGCCAGCGATTGGAACGGTCGCGCCTGCAGCGCCTGGGCGGCGATCCAGGGCGTGTGCTCGTACAGGCCGTCGAGCATGCGCTCGGCTTCGGCCAGCGGTGCCGCGTTGAGTTGATCCAGCGTGTAGGGCATGGGCGGTCAGTCCTGAGGCAGGTGGGTGGCGATCCAGTGGCGCGCGATGTCGATGCGGCGGCACACCCACACGTCCGGATGCCGTGCCACATGGTCCAGAAAGCGCTGTAGCGCGGTGATGCGCCCGGGACGCCCGAGCAGACGGCAGTGCATGCCGATGCTCAGCATCTTGGGGCGGTCCAGACCGGCCGGGTCACCCTCCGCGTACAGGGCGTCGAAGCTGTCCTTCATGTACTGAAAGAACGGCTCGGCGTGGCTGTAGCCTTGCGGCAGGGCAAAGCGCATGTCGTTGCAGTCCAGCGTGTAGGGCACCACCAGGTGCGGCACCACCGCGCCGTCGCTGCGGCGCACCTTCATCCAGAACGGCAGGTCGTCGCCGTAGTAGTCGCTGTCGTACAGCAGCCGGCCGTCGTCGACCACCAGGCGGCGCGTGTTGGGGCTGTCGCGGCCGGTGTACCAGCCCAGCGGGCGCGTGCCCGACAGGCGTTCGATGAGCGCCAGCGCCTCGGCCATGTGGGCGCGCTCGGTGGCTTCGTCGACGTTCTGGTAGTGGATCCACTTCAGACCGTGACAGGCGATCTCGTCGCCGCGCGCCTGAAAGGCCCGCAGCACCTCGGGCTGGCGCGCCAGGGCGCTGGCCACGCCGAACACCGTCAGCGGCCAGCCGCGGGCGTCGAACTCGCGCAGGATGCGCCACACGCCGGCGCGCGCGCCGTACTCGTAGATGCCCTCCATGCTCAGATGGCGGTCGGGGTAGGCGGCCGGGTTGAACATCTCGGACAGAAACTGCTCGCTGGCGGCGTCGCCGTGCAGCACGCAGTTTTCGCCGCCTTCTTCGTAGTTCAGGACGAATTGCACCGCAAGGCGCGCCCCGCCCGGCCAGCGGGCGTGCGGGGCGTCGCGGCCGTAGCCGGCCAGGTCGCGTGGGTAGGCGGCGGTGGTGTCGTAGGAGGGTCGTGTCATGCTATTCAAACAATAGCTGCTGGCGCTTGACTGGTGGGCATCAAAGCTGTTCTGATGTCGTTTGTGGGGGCCGGCTGGTCGAGCTGCAGGCCGGCTTCCACATGGTCCAGGTGGGCGCGCATCAGTTTCACCGCCTGCGTCACGTTGCCCTGGGCAAAACAGTCCACCAGCGCCGCGTGCTCGGCGGCCGAATCGTGCGCGGCGTGGCTGCTCTGGTACATCAGGATGGCGATGGCGCAGCGCGCCAGCAGGTCGCGCAGCACCTCGGCCAGCACGGCGTTGCCCAGCAGTTCGGCCATGCGCACGTGGAAGTCGCCCAGCAACTCGGTGCGGCCGGCCACGTCGCCACCGGCCACCGCCGCCTGCTCGGCCGCCACGTGCGCGCGCAGGGCGTCGATGTCGGCCGGGCTGGCCTGGCGCACGAAGGCGCGCGTGAGCTCCAGCTCCAGCATGCGGCGCACCGCGAACACCTGCCGCGCCTCGTCGGCCGACGGGCTGGCGACGAAAGCGCCGCGCGCCGGCGCCAGCGTCACCAGGCGCTTCTGGGACAGCTGGAACAGGGCCTGCCGCACCAGCGTGCGCGAGACGCCAAAATGGTCCGCCAGCGCCTGCTCACCCAGCTTGCTGCCGGGTTGCAGTCGGTGATCGACGATGGCGTGGGTCAGCGCCTGAACGATCGCATCGGTGCTGGACAGGGTTTCCATGGCCCGCCATGATAGGCATAATTCCAAAAATTGTATACAACCCTGTGCACAATGCATTCAAGGAGTGGTTGATATGGGACTCAGCACGCATGTTCTCGACACCATGCACGGCACGCCCGCGGCCGGCATGGCGGTGGCGCTGTATGAAACGCACGGCGAAGTGGCGACGCTGCTCAGGCGCTTCACGCTCAACGCCGACGGCCGCAACCCGGACGGCCCGCTGTTCGACAACGCCAGCATGAAGGTCGGCACCTATCGTCTGAGCTTCGACGTTGCCGGCTACTTCCGCGCGCGTGGCGTGGCGCTGCCGCAGCCGCCGTTTCTGGACCAGGTGCACCTGGACTTCGGCATCGCCCAGGTCGATCAGCACTACCACGTGCCACTGCTGTGCAGCCCCTGGAGCTATTCGACCTACCGCGGCTCGTGAGCGCGCCCGCTCAGGCCCCGGGTGGCCGGCATGACCGGGCGGCCGGCCCGGCCGCGGCCCCCCATGGGCGCGGCACACCATGATGCGCGAGCTGGCCGAGCTGCTGGCGCGCCTGCCACAGGCCCCCGCGGCGTTGGTGACGGTGGTGCGCAGCGCTGGCTCGGTGCCGCGCGAGCTCGGCGCCTGGCTGGCCGTGTTCGGCGATGGCGTGGTGCTGGGCACCATCGGCGGCGGGCACCTGGAGCTGGAGGCCATCGAGCGCGCCCGGGCGGCGCTGGCCGCCGGCCCGTTCGAGCCCGAGGAGCGGCGCTGCGCGCTCGGCCCCAGCCTGGGCCAATGCTGTGGCGGCGTGGTGTGGCTGCGCCAGGAGCGCATCGAGGCGGCGCACATCGAGGCCCTGCGCACCCGGCTGATGCCCGCCACCCGACCGCTGGCGCTGTTCGGCGGCGGCCATGTGGGGCGCGCCATCGTGCGCCTGCTGGAGGAGCTGCCGTTTGCCGTGCGCTGGGTGGACAGCCGCGACGAGGTGTTTCCGGCCGTGCTGCCGCTGAATGTGCAGGCCGAGCATTCCGACCCGGTTCAGGCGGCGGTGGCCGAGCTGCCGGCGGGCAGCGCGGTGCTGGTGATGAGCTTCAGCCATGCCGAGGACCTGGAGGTCATCGCCGCCTGTCTGGCGCGCCAGCGCGAGCGGGGTGACCTGAGCCACATCGGCCTGATCGGCAGCCGCACCAAATGGGCCCGCTTTGGCCATCGCCTGGCCGAACGCGGCTTCAGCCAGGCCGAACTGGCGCGCGTGAGCTGCCCGATCGGTCTGCCGGAGATCCGGGGCAAGCAGCCGGCGGTGGTGGCGCTGGCGGTGGTGGCGCAACTGCTGGCGCTGGGGCTGGCGCCGGGCTGAAGCCAAAAAAATGGCGCCCGCTGGGCGCCATGGCTGAGGGCGGGCGAAGGCCGCTGGACGCTCAGCCCTGATGCGGGCGCTTGCCCGGATTCTTCTTGCTGCGCGTGTGCACGCCGCGCTCCAGGCTGCGGCGCCAAAAAAATGGCGCCCGCTGGGCGCCATGGCTGAGGGCGGGCGAAGGCCGCTGGACGCTCAGCCCTGATGCGGGCGCTTGCCCGGATTCTTCTTGCTGCGCGTGTGCACGCCGCGCTCCAGGCTGCGGCGCTGGCCATCGGCCTGCTTGACGCGGGGGGCGCCGGGCAGCGGCGGGGTGGCCTTGCGCATGGCCTCGGTGACGATCTTGTTGCCCATGGTGTGATCCTTGTGAAGTGGTGTGTGGACGAAAACCCTATATTGTCGCCGATTCGCAGCCCATCGTGGCAAGCTCGGCACAAGGGAAAACCTGGGCGCCAGGCCCACCGAACTGCATACCCAATTGTATACAATCCGACCGAGATCGCAGCGGTGCCCGAGAGTCGTCCATGAGGCAGTGCGTGACGCCCCCCGATAGCGCGATCTCCTGAAAGCGGCTTGCAGCGCCCGCGGTGGCAAGCCCGAAGAAGGGACACTCACGCATGGAAGCATATCTTCTCGACTGGGCCAACCTGCTGCTGCGCTGGCTGCACGTCATCACCGCCATCGCCTGGATCGGCTCGTCCTTCTATTTCGTGTTTCTCGACAGCAGCCTGCTGGCGCCCACCGCCGAAGACCTGAAGGTCAAGGGTGTCGACGGCGCCATCTGGTCGGTGCACGGCGGGGGCTTCTACCACGCGCAGAAGTACATGGTGGCGCCCAAGGGCGGCATCGACAGCCACCTGCACTGGTTCTATTGGGAAAGCTACTGGACCTGGATCTCCGGCTTTGCGCTGTTCGTGGTGCTCTACCTGTGGAACGCCGGCATCTTCCTGGTCGACAAGCAGGTGTTCGACTGGTCGCCGCTGGCCGCCGGCATCGGCGCGCTGGTGTTCCTGGCGGCGTTCTGGTTCATCTACGACGCCATCTGCCGCATCTTCGGTCAGCGTGCGAACGGCGACCGCATCGTCGGCGCGCTGGTGCTGGCGGTGGTGGTGTGCTCGTCGTGGATTGCGTTCCAGCTGTTTTCCGGCCGTGCGGCGTTTCTGATGGTGGGCGCGTCGCTGGCCACCGCCATGAGCGCCAACGTGTTCTTCTGGATCATCCCCGGCCAGCGCAAGGTGGTGGCGGCCATGACCAGCGGCCAGCCCTACAACCCGGCCGACTACGCCATCTACGGCAAGCGCGGCAAGCAGCGCAGCGTGCACAACACCTACTTCACGCTGCCGGTGCTGGTGGCCATGCTCAGCAACCACTACAGCTTCATCTACAGCCACCCGCAGCGCTGGGCGATTCTGCTGGTGCTGATGCTGGCCGGCGCGCTGATTCGCCTGTTCTTCGTGCAGCGCCACGGCTACAAGCTGGGCCGCGTGGGCAACCCCTGGCCCTATGCGGCCGCCGGCGTGGTGCTGCTGCTGGCGCTGATCGCCTGGCTCAAGCCGGCCCCGGCGGTGCCCGCGGCGGCCCTGCCGGCCAAGGTGAGCTACGCGCAGATCCAGCCGATCCTGGCGCAGCGCTGCTACGTCTGCCACGGCGAGGCCGTGCAGCAGAAGAACCTGCGCGTGGACAGCGAGGCGCTGGTCAGCGCCAACGCCCAGCTGATCTACCAGCAGGTGGTGGCCAGCAAGCTGATGCCGCTGGCCAATTCGACCCAGATGACCGAGGACGAGCGCGCCTTGGTGGGCCGCTGGTTCCAAGGTCAGGGCAAGTGAGCCCGACGCGCCGCCGGCGTGGGTTGCCGGTGGCGGGCAGACGCGACGCTCAGCCCTTCTTGCTCACCATGCCGTAGATCCACAGCACGATGATGGCGCCGACCACCGAGGCGATCCAGCCAGCCGGCGTGCCGGCTGCGTACAGGCCCAGGGCGGCGCCGCCGTAGCCGGCCACCAGCGAGCCGACGATGCCCAGGATGGTGGTCATGATCAGGCCCATGCTCTGGTTGCCCGGCATGATGGCGCGCGCGATCAGGCCGACGATGAAGCCGACGACGAGGGTGACGATGATGCTCATGTTGGATGCCTTCCCTGGTGGATGAACGCTGGACGGCCTGCACTGTACCGCACCCATCGGTCGTCCACACGGGCGCGCGGGGCGCGCGGCGGCCGCCACGGCGCGCCGTCGGTGGCGTGACGGTTCATGCCAACTCGCATGACCAACGACCAACGACCAATGACGGATGACCTCGCTGCGCCGCGAGGTCCAAGGGGTCATGCGTCGCGGTTTTTGAACGCCAAGCCCATCAGGTTGCGGCGGCGCCTTGCTCGATGGCTTCGATCTCACCCGACAGGCGCAGCCACTCGTCTTCCTGCGTCTGCAGCTCCTCGGCCAGCGCCTTCAGTCGCCGGCCGGCGTCGGCGATGTCGCCGGCGGGCAGGGGGCTGGACAGGCGTTGCTCGAGCGCGCTGCGCTCGGCGCCGAGCTGTTCCATGCGCTGCTCGGCCTGCGCCAGTGCGCGCCGCAGCGGCCGGGTCTGCTCCGCCAGCTGCTGGCGCCGCTGCGCCTGGGCGCGCCGCTGCTCGGCCGGATTGAGTGGCGGTTCAGCAGGTTTTGGGGCCCTGGCGCTTTCCTGGCTTGCGCCGTCAGCTATGGTTTCAGGAGCGCACGCGACGACCCGCTCGCGCAACCGGCGCGCTTCATCCAGCAGGTGGCGCTGGTAGTCTTCCAGGTCGCCGTCGAACGGCTGCACGCTGCCGCGCGCCACCAGCCAGAACTCGTCGCACACGCTGCGCAGCAGGGCGCGGTCGTGGCTGACCAGCATCAGCGTGCCTTCGAATTCGTTGAGCGCCACCGCCAGCGCCTCGCGCGTGGCCAGGTCCAGGTGGTTGGTGGGCTCGTCCAGCAGCAGCAGGTTGGGGCGCTGCCAGACGATCATGGCCAGCACCAGGCGCGCCTTTTCGCCGCCGCTGAACTGGCCTACCGGCTGGTTGACCATGTCGCCCGGGAAGTTGAAGGTGCCCAGGTAGTTGCGCAGTTGCTGCTCGCGCGCCTCTTCGCTGGCTTCGCGCCCGCTCTGGCGCGCCAGCCGCACCATGTGCTCGAGCGGCGTGCTGTCGGTGTGCAGCACGTCGAGTTCCTGCTGGGCGAAGTAGCCGATGGCCAGGCCCTTGCCCTCGGTCACGCTGCCGGCCAGGGGCGCCAGCTCGCGCGCGATGGTCTTGACCAGGGTGGATTTGCCTTGCCCGTTGGCACCCAGGATGCCGATGCGCTGGCCGGCCAGCACGGTGCGGCTGACGCCGCGCAGGATCACGCGGTCGCCGGGCCGCAGGCCGGGCGGCAGCTCGCCGCGCGCGGCCTGTTCGGCCAGCACGGTGGCGCTGGTGGCGTAGGCCGGGGGTGCCGCACTTTCAGTGCCGGAAGCGCCGCTTGGACTTGCCGGGTCTGCGCCAGCAGCTTCTTTTTTGATAGCGTCGGCACGGTAGCCGAAAGCCGCGTCGCGGATCGCCAGCATGGGGTTGGGCAGGCTGAGCGGGGCCTTGAACTCGAGCTGGAACTCGGCCTCGGCCAGCACCGGGGCGATGCGTTCCATGCGCTCCAGCGCCTTGACGCGGCTTTGCGCCTGGCGCGCCTTGGTGGCCTTGGCCTTGAAGCGGTCGATGAACTTCTGCAGGTGGGCGATCTTGTCCTGCTGGCGCGCCCAGGCCGCCTGCTGCTGGCTGAGCTGCTCGGCGCGCAGGTCTTCGAAGGCGCTGTAGTTGCCGCCGTAGCGGGTCAGGCGCCCGCCCTCGATGTGCAGCGTGACGCGGGTGACGGCGTCGAGGAACTCGCGGTCGTGGCTGATGACGATCAGCGTGCCGGCATAGCGCGCCAGCCAGCCTTCCAGCCACACCAGCGCGTCCAGGTCGAGGTGGTTGGTGGGTTCGTCGAGCAGCAGCAGGTCGCTGGGCGCCATCAGCGCGCGCGCCAGTTGCAGTCGCATGCGCCAGCCGCCCGAAAAGCGGTTGACCGGCCGCGCCAGCTCGTGCGGCTGAAAGCCCAGGCCCAGGATCAGCGCCTCGGCGCGCGCGCGGGCGTCGTGCGCGCCGGCGTCGTGCAGGTCGCTGTGGGCCTGGGCGATCGCCATGCCGTCCTGGGTTTGCTCGGCTCTGGACAGCTGGCGGCGCAGCTCGGACAGGCGCTCGTCGCCTTGCAGCACGAAATCGGTGGTGCTGTCTTCGGTTTCGGGCAACTGCTGTGCCACCTGGGCCAGGCGCCAGCCGGCGGGCATGGCGCAGTCGCCGCTGTCTTCGTGCAGCGCGCCGCTCAGCAGCGCGAACAGGCTGGACTTGCCGGCGCCGTTGCGGCCGACCAGGCCGACCTTTTCGCCCGGGTGCAGGGTGACGCTGGCGCCGTCCAGCAGCAACCGGGCGCCGCGGCGCAGGCTGACGTTGCTGAGCTGGATCATGGCGCCAGCGCCTCGCGCGTGAGCAGCAGCACCTGCGCGTCGCCGGCGCTGGTGTCCAGCCACACCGGTTGCAGCTGCGGGAATGCGGCGTCGAAGTGCGCGCGTTCGTGGCCGATCTCCAGCACCAGCACGCCGCCGGCGTTCAGGTGCGCCGGCGCCTGGCGCAGCAGCGGGCGGATGAAGTCCATGCCATCGGCGCCGCCGGCCAGCGCCAGCGCGGGCTCGGCGCGAAACTCGGGCGGCAGCGCGGCCATGCTGGCGGCGTTGACGTAGGGCGGGTTGCACACGATCAGGTCGTAGGGGCCGGGGCAGGCGGCCAGGCCGTCGCTTTCGATCAGCCGGATGCGCTGCTGCAGGCCGTGGCGCTCGACGTTCAGGCGCGCCACCGCCAGCGCATCGCGGCTCAGGTCGGCCGCATCCACCTGCACCTCGGGCCAGGCCAGGGCGGCCAGCACGGCCAGGCTGCCGTTGCCGGTGCACAGGTCGAGCACGCGGCGTGTGCGTTCGGACAGCCAGGGGTCGATGCCGCCGTCGGCGATCAGTTCGGCGATCAGGCTGCGCGGCACGATGGCGCGCGCGTCCACATGAAACGGCACGCCTTGCAGCCAGGCCTGCCCGGTCAGGTAGGCCAGCGGCTGGCGGGTGTCGATGCGCGCTTTCAAAAGCATAGCTGCTTGCGCTTGACCGGCGGGCGACACGGGCTGATTTCCTTCGGAACCGCTGAGGTCGGTGTCGAGCGGCAGGCCGAGCGCGTGCAGCACCAGCCAGGCGGCTTCGTCGCGGGCGTTGGTGGTGCCGTGGCCAAAGGCCACGCCCGCCGCGCTGAGCTGGCGTTCGGTGTCGGTGATGAGTTGGGTGAGTGTGGTCATGCGGAAAACGGCGCCGGCGGGTGCGTGGCCGGCGCACCGCTCGGGGTGAAGGTCAACGCAGCTGCGCCACCCGGGCCTGGGCGGCCAGCTGCTCCAGCACGCGGCGGTAGATGTTCTTCAGCCGCTCCAGCTCGGCCAGCTCGATGTGTTCGTCGATCTGGTGGATGCTGGCGTTGGGCGATCCCAGCTCGATCACCTGCGGGCAGATGCGGGCCAGAAAGCGCCCGTCGCTGGTGCCGCCAGTGGTGGACAACTCGGGCTGCAGGCCGGTTTCGGCGGCGATGGCGGCCTGCACCGCGTCCAGCAGGCTGCCCGGCGGGGTGAGGAAGGGCTCGGCCCCCAGCGTCCACTCGAGCGTGTGGTCGAGCCCGTGGCGTTGCAGCACCGCCTGCAGCCGCGCCTGCAGGCTGGCCGGCGTGGAGGCGGTGCCGTAGCGGAAGTTGAAGTCCACCACCGCCTGGCCCGGGATTACGTTGCCGGCGCCGGTGCCGGCGTGCAGGTTGCTGACCTGCCAGCCGGTGGGCTGAAAGTGGGCGTTGCCGGCGTCCCAGGCGGTGGCGGCCAGTTCGGCCAGGGCGGGCGCCAGCTGGTGGATCGGGTTGCGCGCCAAGTGCGGATAGGCCACGTGGCCCTGCACGCCGCGCACCACCAGCCGGCCGCTGAGCGAGCCGCGGCGGCCGTTCTTGACCATGTCGCCGCTGTGGCGCTGGGCGGTCGGCTCGCCGACGATGCAGGCGTGCAGCCGCTCGCCGCGCGCGGCCAGCCACTCGCACACCACGCGGGTGCCATCCAGGGCGCGGCCTTCTTCGTCGCTGGTCAGCAGCAGGGCGAGGGCCAGCGGCGCCTCGGGCCGGGCGGCGAGGAACTCCTCGAGCGCCACCACGAAGGCGGCGATGGCGCCCTTCATGTCGCTGGCGCCACGCCCGTACAGCCGGCCCGCGCGCTCGGTGGGGGTGAAGGGCGGGCTGGTCCAGGCTTCGACCGGGCCGGTCGGCACCACGTCCACATGGCCGGCAAATACTATCGTTTCAATAGCTTGCGGCGCTTGTTGGTATTGCGCTGGAACCCGTTTGGACCACAGATTGCGGACGCGCCATTCGGGCGGCCCGCGGTCGATGAATTCGGGCTCGAACCCGAGCGGCGCCAGGCGTTCGGCGATCAGGTCGATGCAGCCGCCGTCGGCCGGCGTGACGGAGGGGCGGGCGATCAGGGCTTCGGCCAGGCGGCGCGTGGTGGTCATGGAGGGGCGAGGCTGGGGCGCGGCGGTGAGCAGGCCCGCATTCTTTCATGCCCCGGCGCGCGCGGCGGGGATGCAGGCCGGCATCGGCGTGCCGCCGGACGACCCATGACGCCCCGCCTTGCCCCTGACCCATGGGTCATCGAAGCGCCGCGAGGTCATTCGACATGCGTCAGGGATGGACCCTTAGGCATCGCCGATGTGTGAATCGGAAAAGCTGCCGACCTTGGAGTCCTGGAAGCCCGAATCGCGGTAGCCGCTGCGGCTGAACCCGGACTTGCCGAAGCCGCTGGGGCGCACGTCGAGCGTGATGTCGGTGAAGGACGGTTCGTCGCTCGGGCGCTCTTCTTCTTCGGGCTTGCGCGCCAGGTGGCGGACAGTCTGGTTCTGCAGTCGCCACATCAGGTTGGTGGGCGAGTCGGCGTTGGCCAGGCCTTCCTTGCGGTCGATGCGGTTTTCCAGGATCAGGCGCGCCAGATCCTGCTCGAAGGTCTGCGAGCCTTCGGCGATGGCGTTGTCCATGGCGTCCTTGACGCCGGAGAAGTCGCTCTTCTCGATCAGGTCGGCCACCAGCTTGGTGTTGAGCAGCACCTCCACCGCCGGCACACGGCTGCCTTCGGTGGTGCGCACCAGACGCTGGGAAACGATCGATTTGAGTGCCGCCGACAGGTCTCCCAGCAGGGTGGGGCGCACCTCGACCGGGTAGAAACTGAGCACGCGGTTGAGCGCCTGGTAACTGTTGTTGGCGTGCAGCGTGGCCAGGCACAGGTGGCCCGACTGCGCGTAGGCGATGGCTGCGGTCATGGTCTCGCGGTCGCGGATCTCGCCGATCATGATCACGTCGGGCGCCTGCCGCAGGGCGTTCTTCAGCCCGATCTGCAGCGCCGCCGTGTCGGTGCCCACCTCGCGCTGATTGATGAGCGACTTGTGGTTGGTGAAGACGTATTCGATCGGATCCTCGATGGTCAGGATGTGACCAGTGGCGTTGCGGTTGCGGTGGTCCAGCATGGCCGCCAGGGTGGTGGACTTGCCGTTGCCGGTGGCGCCCACCATCAGCACCAGGCCGCGCTTTTCCATCACCAGGTGCTTGAGGATGCTGGGCAGGTTGAGCGAGTCCAGGTCCGGGATCTCGGGGCTGATGAAGCGGATCACCGCCGCGTAGGTGCCGCGCTGGCGCATGGCCGACAGACGGAAATTGCCCACGCCGTAAATCGGGATCGCCATGTTCAGCTCCCCGGTCTCCTTCAACTCCTCGATGCGGTTGGGCGGCACCACATCCATCAGCAGGTTCAGCGTCGCCTCGGGGGGCAGCACCTGGTTGTTGATCGGCATGCTGACGCCGTTGATCCGGATGGTGGCCGGTGCGTGGGCCGACAGGTACACGTCCGAGGCCTTTTTTTCGGCCATCAGGTGCAGGATGCGGTCCATCATGGTGGTGGAAGCAACAGGCTTGGGCATGGCAGTGACTCGGATGCTGGACGATGGCGCGCCGGTCGACGCGGGTAGGTCCATGGCGGGGCCTGCCGGCTCGCGCCCTGAACCAGCCTCAATAGGCAAAACGGTTTCATTGTAGGAGCGCAACGACCATCGTGAGGCCCCGACATGCCGAGAATTTCACGCTCGGCACCCTGTTCACCACAGACCAATCGACACCAGACGTTGCGCTGGTGCTAGTGTCTCTCGCACAGGAACGATCCAGGAATGCGGCACACCGGACTACTGGAAAGTCCTAACAAGGAAAGCGTTGCCAAGCAAGGCGTTTCCAATTGTAATGTAATCATTTGGATTGATATCCTGACTGTCTGAACATGATTTACGCCAAATCCGAATCTGGCCTGCAGGCGGTCAAGGATCGCCATGCGGTGGACCTGACCCGAGCGCAGCGCTCGGTGCTGATATTGATTGACGGCAAACGCAGCGTGCGCGAAGTGCTGGAGGCCACGGCGACGCTGGGTGTGACGGCGACAGACGTCGAGCTGCTGGTGCAACGCGGGCTGGTGGTGGTGGCCAGCGGCGGCATGTCGCTCAACGGTAGCGCGGGCGGTGCCTCGCTGAACGGGTCGTCCGGCGGAGCCGGGCGCGTGACGGCGACCGGTGATGGCGCCGCTTCCGGGTCGGGTGATCCTGCGGCACCCGATCTGACGGACGACGAACGCGCTCGGCGCTACCGTGTGGCCTATCCCATGGCCACCCAGCTGACGGCCAAACTGGGACTCAAGGGCTTCCGGTTGAACCTGGCGGTGGAGGAAGCAGCTGGCTTTGAGGGTCTGGTGGACCTGTTGCCGCGCCTGCGCAGTGCCCTGGGCAGCGAGGGTGTGCGTCCTCTGGAGAGCGTGCTGATCGGTGATCCGCTGCAGTGACCCGGGAGATGCGGCATCGTGGGTTCGATCGGGTGCCCGGTGTGCCCTCGCCAACATCGAGCAGAAGCGACCTCCAGCGTTTGCTGCAAAAGCGCACGCAGCTATCAATAGCATAGTGCATCGGATGATCGGCGAGCGATCGTAGGCGCACTTGTCGCAGGTCGCGCGCGCTATCATTGACAGTTTCCGCATTTCACCGTCGGCCCGCGGGCCTGTCCAGCGCCAGTGCGTCTCAATTCCATCAAGCTGTCGGGCTTCAAGTCCTTCGCCGAACCCACCAACTTCATGCTGCCCGGCCAACTGGTCGGCGTGGTGGGCCCCAATGGCTGCGGCAAATCCAACATCATGGACGCGGTGCGCTGGGTGCTGGGCGAATCCAAGGCGTCCGAGCTGCGCGGCGAGTCGATGCAGGACGTGATCTTCAACGGCACCACCACGCGCAAGCCGGCGTCGCGCTCGTCGGTGGAGCTGGTGTTCGACAACAGCGACCACCGCGCCGGCGGCCAGTGGAGCCAGTTCACCGAGATTTCGGTCAAGCGCGTGCTGACGCGCGACGGCACCAGCAGCTACTACATCAACAACCAGCCGGTGCGCCGGCGCGACGTGCAGGACGTGTTTCTGGGCACCGGTCTGGGCCCGCGCGCCTACGCCATCATCGGCCAGGGCACGATCAGCCGCATCATCGAGTCGCGACCCGAAGAGCTGCGCCTGTTTCTGGAGGAGGCCGCGGGCGTTTCCAAGTACAAGGAGCGCCGGCGCGAAACCGAAAACCGTCTGCACGACACGCGCGAGAACCTCACGCGGGTGGAAGACATCCTGCGCGAACTCAACCACAACCTCGACAAGCTGGAAAAGCAGGCCGAGGTGGCGCAGCAGTACCAGAACCTGCAGGCGGCGGCCCAGCTCAAACAGAACCAGCTGTGGTTTCTCAAGCGCGCCGAGGCCGACGAGGGCCAGGGCCGGCTCAGGCAGGAGGCCGACAAGGCGGTCAACGACCTGGAGTCGCGCCTGGCCGATCTGCGCCATGTCGAAGCCGAGCTGGAAACCATCCGCCAGGCGCATTACGCCGCCGGCGATCAGGTCAACCAGGCGCAGGGCCTGCTGTACGAAGCCAGCGCCGAGGTCGGCCGGCTGGAGGCCGAGATCCGCTTCGTCGTCGAAGGCCGCCAGCGCGCCGAAGCGCGCCTGCTGCAACTGAAGGAGCAATTCGGCCAGTGGGCCGAGCGGCGCAGCCAGGCCGAGGCCGACATCGAGCAACTGGCGGTCCAGGGCGTCGACGCCGAAGACCGTGCCATCACGCTCTCGGCGCAACTGGAGGAGCAGCAGTTCACGCTGCCCGACCTGCAGGAGGCGCTGCGTGCCGCCCAGGCCGGCGCCGCCGAGCAGCGCACCGCCGTCGCCCAGGTGCAGCAGCAGATCCAGGTGCTGGCCGCCGAGCAGCGCGGCATCGAAGAGCAGACGCGCCAGCTGCAGGCGCGGCGCGAGCGCCTGGCGGCCGACCGCAACGCCCTGGCCGCGCCCGACGAGCAGCGCCTGCTGAACCTGCAGCAGCAGCTGTCGGCGGCGCAGGACGGCGCCGAAGTCGCCCAGGCGCGGCTGGCCGAGCTGCAGGACAGCGTGCCGCGGCTCGACGACGAACGCCGGGCGGCCCAGCAGGCGGTCAACACCGAAGCGGCGCGCCAGGCCGATCTGTCGGCGCGGCTGGACGCGCTGCGCGCGCTGCAGGACAAGCTCAAGACCGACGGCAAGCTGCAACCCTGGCTGCACAAGCACGGGCTCGACGGTCTGCCGGGGCTGTGGAGCCGCCTGCACGTCGAGCCGGGCTGGGAAGCGGCGCTGGAAGCGGCGCTGCGCGAACGCATGTCGGCGCTCGAAGTCAGCCGCCTGGACATGGTGCGCGCCTTCGCCCAGGACGCGCCGCCGGCCAAGCTGGCCTTCTACAGTCCGCCGGCCGCCGCGCTGCCCGAAGGCGCGGCCGGCCTGCCGCGTCTGGCCGACCTGCTGCGTCTGCACGACGCCGGGCAGAAAGCCCTGCTGGCCGACTGGCTGGCCGGCTGCTACACCGCCGACAGCCTGGAAGCCGCGCTGGCCCAGCGCGCTCAGCTCAAGCCGGGCGAGGCCATCTATGTGGCCAGTGGCCACGCCGTCGGCGCGCATGGCGTCAGCTTCTACGCGCCCGATTCCGAACAGGCCGGCCTGCTGGCGCGCGCGCAGGAAATCGAGAACCTCGACAAACAGCTGCGCGCCCAGCAGCTCATCAGCGAAGAAGCGCGCAGCGCCCTGGTGCGGGCCGAAGCCGCTTACAGCGCCGCCGCCGAACAGCTGACCGGCAGCCGCCGCGACGCCGCCGAGGCGCAGCAACGCGCGCACGAGCTGCAGGTCGAAACCCTGCGCCTGAGCCAGCTGGCCGAGCAGACGCGCGCCCGCAGCGAGCAGATCGGCACCGATCTGGCCGAGGTCGATGCCGGCCTGGAAGCGCTGCAGGAGCGCCGCATCACCGCCGAGGCGCGCTTTGAAGAGCTGGACATGCAGCTGGCCGACACGCAGGAGCGCCACGCCGGCCTGGACCAGCGCGTGATCGACGCCGAGCAGCGCCTGAACCAGGCGCGCGAGCAGCAGCGCACGCTGGAGCGCGAGCTGCAGGAGGCCCAGTTCGCCCAGCGCAGCCTGCAGGCGCGCCGCGACGAGCTCACGCGCGCCATCGACACCGCCCAGCAGCAGGGCGCCGCCATCGAGGCCGAGCAGCAGCGCGCCAGCGAGGAACTGGAGCGCCTGACCGACGCCGCCGCCCAGGCCGGCCTGCAGGCCGCGCTGGGCCTGAAACTCGAGCGCGAACAGGCGCTGGCGGCGCAGCGCAGCAGCTACGACGACCTGACCGCGCGCCTGCGCGCCAGCGACGAACGCCGTCTGCGGCTGGAACGCGAGCTCGACCCGCTGCGCCAGCGCATCACCGACTTGCAGCTCAAGGAGCAGGCGGCGCGCCTGGGCACCGAGCAGTACACGCAGCTGCTGGCCGACGCCCAGGCCGACCTGCAGGCGGTGGCGCGCTCGATCGAGGAAGGCAGCGTGCGCCTCAATGGCCTGCAGGGCGAAATCGACCGCCTGCACCAGGGCATCCAGGCGCTGGGCGCAGTCAACCTGGCGGCGCTGGACGAGCTGACCACGGCGCGCGAGCGCAAGCAGTTCCTGGACGCGCAGTCGGCCGACCTGACCGAGGCCATGACCACGCTGGAAGACGCCATCAAGAAGATCGACGCCGAAACGCGCGAGCTGCTGGGCGGCACCTTCAACACCGTCAACGAGCACTTCGGTCGCATGTTCCCCGAGCTGTTCGGCGGCGGCCAGGCGAAGCTGGTGATGACCGGCGAGGAAATCCTCGACTCCGGCGTGCAGGTGATGGCGCAGCCGCCGGGCAAGAAGAACCAGACCATCCACCTGCTGTCGGGCGGCGAAAAGGCGCTGACGGCGATCGCCCTGGTGTTTGCCATCTTCCAGCTCAACCCGGCGCCGTTTTGCTTGCTGGACGAGGTGGACGCGCCGCTGGACGACGCCAACACCGAGCGCTACGCCAAGCTGGTCACGCGCATGAGCGGGCAGGGCACGCAGTTCCTGTTCATCAGCCACAACAAGATCGCCATGGAAATGGCCGAGCAGCTGATCGGCGTCACCATGCAGGAGCAGGGCGTCTCACGCATCGTGGCGGTGGACATGGAAAGCGCCGTCGGGATGGCCGAAGCATCATGAGCGCGCCTGTGCGTCGGCCGGCCCCGCGGCCCCTGATCCGGCGGGTCCTGCCCGGCGTGCGCGGCGCCCGAGGAGCTGTGTCGACATGAGTTCTCTGCAAGTGGGCCTGGCGGTGGCCGGTGGCCTGATCCTGGGCGGCGTAATCGCCTACAACACCTGGAACGCGCGTCGCCACCAGCCGCGCCAGGCGCAGCCCGAAGCGCCGGCGCCCGCCGAGCGCGTGGAGCCCGGGCTGCAGGAGGCCATGGCGGCGCCCGAGCGCCAGGAGCCCAGCTTCGACGCCGAAGCCGCACTGCCTTCGCTCGGCCCCTTGCCGCTGCCCGACAAGCGTCCGCGGCTGGATGCGCTGATCGACGTCATCGCCCCCATCGCGCTGGACGGCCGGGTGGTGTCGGGCGACGCCTTGCTGGCGGCGCTGCCGGCCACGCGCCGTGTGGGCAGCAAGCCGTTCGCGGTCGAAGGCCAGCACGACACCCGTGGCGAGTGGGAGTTTCCCCAGGCCGGCCAGCGCTACCACGCGGTGCAGGCGGGGGTGCAGCTGGCCAACCGCACCGGCCCGCTCAACGACATCGAGTTTTCCGAATTCGTCATGTGTGCGCAGCGCTACGCCGATGCCGTGGGTGGTGCGCCGGAATTTCCCGACATGCTGCACGAAGTGGCCCGCGCGCGCGAACTCGACCAGTTCGCCAGCGCCCATGACGCGCAGCTGGGCTTTACCCTGCGCGCGCGCGGCGCCGCCTGGAGCCCCGGTTTCGTGCAGCAGCAGGCGGCGCGCCAGGGCTTCGTGGCCGGCGCCATCCCCGGCCGCATGGTGCTGCCCGCCGCCGAGCCGGGGCTGCCGCCGCTGCTGGACCTGAGTTTCGACGCCCAGGCCGCGCTGTCCGAGGACGTAGCGCACGCCGCCATCACGGCGCTGGTGCTCAACCTGGACGTGCCGCAGGTGCACCGGGCCGAGCGCCCGTTCGACCGCCTGCGCGACATCGCCTTCGCGCTGGCCGAGGCCATGGACGGGGTCATCACCGACGACGCCGGCCAGCCGCTGCGACCCGAGCTGATCGATGGCATCGGCGCCGACCTGGACCGCCTGTACGACACGCTGGAGCAGCACGACCTGGCGGCCGGCTCGCCGCAGGCGCGCCGGCTGTTCAGCTGATTTCAGATTGTTTTGGCCTCCAGCGCCCGCCCAGAGTGCGCGAGCAGCTATGAATAACGAAGCAAACGTAAGCCGACGAGCGGCCGAGCTGCGGGCCCGGCTGAACCGCGCCGCCCACCAGTACTACACGCTCGACGCGCCCGAACTGCCCGACGCCGAGTACGACCGCCTGTTTCGCGAGTTGCAGGCCATCGAGGCCGAACACCCCGCGCTGCGCACGCCCGACTCGCCCACCCAGCGCGTGGGCGGTGCCGTGCTCGACACGCTGGCACCGGTGCGCCACGCCGTGCCCATGCTCAGCATCCGCACCGAAACCGACACCTCGCCCCAGGGCGCGGCCACCTTCGATCAGCGCGTGCGCGACTATCTGGCCAGCGAGCAGCGGCGCACCCTGCTCAAGCTCGACGACGAGCGCCACCGCAGCCAGCCGCTGGGCCCGGCCGCGCAGGCCGTGCTGGCTGGCGCGCCCATCGACTACGTGGCCGAACCCAAGTTCGACGGCCTGGCCATGAGCCTGCGCTACGAGCACGGCGTGCTGGTGCAGGCCGCCACACGCGGCGACGGCGAAACCGGCGAAGACGTCACGCACAACATCCGCACCATCGGCCAGATCCCGCTGCGTCTGGTCGCCCCCACGCTTGCCGCTGCGCGTGCTGCGCTGCCCCCCGAGGGGGCTGGTTTCGCCTTGGGGCGGCCCGGCGGCGAAACCGCTGCCGGCGTGCCGCCGCTGCTCGAAGTGCGCGGCGAGGTCTATATGCGCCGCGACGATTTCGAGCGCCTGAACGAGGTCATGCGCCAGCGCATGGCCGCCGGCGACAAGGCCGCCAAGACCTTCGTCAACCCGCGCAACACCGCCGCCGGCGCGGTGCGCCAGCTCGATGCCGCGCTGGCGGCCGAACGGCGGCTGAGCTTTTTCGCCTACGGCCTGGGCGAGGTGACGGCGCCCGCCGACGGCGGCCCTCGGTTCGACACCCATTGGGCCGTGCTGCAGGCCCTGAAATCATGGGGCTTCCCGGTCTCCGCGCTTGCCAGACAAGCGCGAGGCGCTTCAGAGTTGATAGCATTTCACGCCGATGTGGCAGCCCAGCGCGACGCGCTGCCCTTCGACATCGACGGCGTGGTCTACAAAGTGGATTCACTCGAACTGCAGCGCGAGCTGGGCTTCGTCACGCGCGAGCCGCGCTGGGCGGTGGCGCACAAATACCCGGCGCAGGAAGAGCTGACCACCGTGCAGGCGATCGACGTGCAGGTCGGGCGCACCGGCAAGCTCACGCCGGTGGCCAAGCTGGCGCCGGTGTTCGTGGGCGGCGTCACCGTCACCAACGCCACCCTGCACAACGAGCTGGAAGCGCGCCGCAAGGACGTGCGCGTGGGCGACACCGTGGTGGTGCGCCGCGCCGGCGACGTGATTCCCGAGGTGGTGTCGGTGCTGCCGGACCAGCGCCCGCCGGGCACGGCTGAATTCACCATGCCCGCCAGCTGCCCGGTGTGTGGCAGCGCGGTGGTGCGCGAGGAGGGCGAGGCCGACCACCGTTGCACCGGCGGCCTGTTCTGCCCGGCGCAGCGCAAGCAGGCGCTGCTGCACTTTGCCAGCCGCAAGGCGATGGACATCGAAGGCCTGGGCGACAAGCTGGTCGAGCAGCTGGTCGATGGCAACGTGGTGCGCAGCCTGCCCGACCTGTACCGCATGGGCCTGGTCAGCCTGTCGGCACTCGACCGCATGGCCGAAAAGTCCGCCCAGAACCTGCTGGATGCGCTGAAAAGATCGAAAGACACCACGCTGTCGCGCTTTCTGTTTGCGCTCGGCATCCGCCATGTGGGCGAGGCCACGGCCAAGGACCTGGCGCGCCATTTCGGCACGCTGGACGCGCTGATGGACGCCACGCCCAAGCAGCTGGCGCAGGTCAGCGACGTCGGCCCGGTGGTGGCCGAGAGTGTCCATGCCTTCTTTGCTGAGCCGCACAACCGCGAGGTGGTCGAGCAGCTGCGCGCCGCCGGCGTGCACTGGAGCGAGGCCGCGCCCACGCCCGGCGCCACCCTGCCGCTGGCCGGCCAGACCGTGGTGCTGACCGGCACCCTGCCCACGCTCACGCGCGAGCAGGCCCAGGCCCTGCTCGAAGCCGCTGGCGCCAAGGTGGCCGGCAGCGTCAGCAAGAAGACCAGCTACGTCATCGCCGGCGCTGAAGCCGGCAGCAAGCTCGACAAGGCGCGGGCCCTGGGCGTGCCGGTGCTGGACGAGGCCGGCCTGCAGGCGCTGCTGGCGGGCGGGGCATGAACGTGCCGCGCCGATGCGCAACGCGCGGGGTGCTGCGGTGAGCGGGCTGCGCCTGGGGATCGATCTGGGCGGCACCAAGATCGAGATCGCCGCGCTGGACGCGCAAGGCGGCTTTGCGCTGCGCCAGCGCGTGGCCACGCCGCAGGGCGACTACGGCGCCACCCTGCGCGCCATCGCCGATCTGGTGGCGCAAGCCGAAGCCCAGCTGGGCCAGCGCGGCCTGCCGCTGGGCCTGGGCATTCCAGGCAGCCTGTCACCACTGACGGGCCGGGTGCGCAACGCCAACTCCACCGCGCTCAACGGCCAGCCGCTGCGCGAGGACCTGCAGCACCTGCTGGCGCGGCCGGTGGCGGTCGACAACGACGCCAACTGCCTGGCCCTGTCTGAAGCCACCGATGGCGCCGGGGCGGGTGCCGACGTGGTGTTTGCGGTGATTCTGGGCACCGGCGTGGGTGCCGGCATTGCCGTGCACGGCCAGGTGCTGCACGGCTGCAACGGCGTGGCCGGCGAATGGGGCCACAACCCGCTGCCACGCGCGGGCGCCCTCGAGCTGGCGCTGCGCTGCTGGTGCGGGCGCACCGCCTGCCAGGAGCTGTTTCTGTCCGGCCCCGGTCTGGCGGCCGACCATGCCCGGGCTGGTGGCGGGCCGGCCGCAGCCGCCGCCATCGTGGCCGCCGCGCAGGCCGGCGATGCGGCGGCGCAGGCCAGCCTGGCGCGCTATGTCGAGCGGCTGGCGCGTGCGCTGGCGCAGGTGATCAACCTGCTCGATCCCGACGTCATCGTGCTGGGTGGCGGCATGAGCAACGTCCAGGCGCTCTACGCCGAGCTGCCGCGCCTGTGGGGGCCGCAGGTGTTCAGCGACGTGGTGCGCACCCGGCTGGTGGCGGCGCGCCATGGCGATTCGTCCGGCGTGCGTGGAGCGGCCTGGCTGGCGGCCGCGGGTTGACGGATACCGGCGGTTTCGATTGGCAGGTCAGCCGGCGCGGCAGCGGGAACGTTGTGGGGCCGAACGGTGTCTGAACATCGTCGGACGGCTGCGGGGCCATGGCACCCTTCGGTGTCGCCAGCCGTCCTTCAAGGGAGCAAGAGCTATGGTTGGTTGGCATGCGGTGCGGGTTCCCCGCGCCTGGGGCGCAGGTGCGCTGGCGGCCACGCTGGCGCTGCTGGGCGGCTGTGTGGCCGTACCGGTCGAGCCGTACGAGCCTGGTGCGGCGGTGGCCTATCCCGGCTACGAAACCACCGTGGTCACGCCCGGTTACTACAGCGCGCCGGCGCCGTACTACTACGGCGCGCCGTCGGTGTCGTTGGGGGTGTGGGGGTGGTCGGGCGGATCGCGCCACTGGCACGATCGACCGCCACGGCGTCACGACTGGGGCCGGCCGCCGCCACCGCATCACGACTGGGGCAGACCACCGCCTCCGCGTCCACATTGGGGCGGTCGGCCGGACGGTCCGCGTCCCGACGTCAGACCGCCGCCGCGCCCGCCCCATGGCCAGTGGCAGCGGCCGTCGCCGCCGCGCCCGCGCGCACCGCTGATCAACCCCGAAGGGATGGGTGGCTGAGCCCTGCCGCCTGCGCTCCTGGCGCGACCAAAAAAGAGGGCCCTTGCGGGCCCCTACCTTTGGAGGAAGGTCAATCGGTCGGTGTGCGGATCAGATGCGGTCGCCGCTCTGCGGCTGCTCGATTTCGGCCGGCGCGGGGAGGGCGTACTTGCCGCTGCCGCCACCCAGGCGCACGGCGCTGGGGGCCGGCCACTGGCGCTCGGTGACGCGGGGCAGGGCGGCTGGCGCTTCGGCGGCGGCTGAATCTCGCGTCAGCACCCGCCGCGCACCGTTGAAGCGCTTCTGCCAGTAGCTGATGTCCATGCTCTCGACGCGCACCTGCGCGCCAGCGCGTGGGGCATGGATGAACTTGCCATCGCCCAGATAGATGCCGACATGGCTGTAGGCGCGGCGCAGGGTGTTGAAGAACACCAGATCACCGGGCTGCAGATCGGTCTTGGTGATCTGGGCGGTGGAGGCTGCCTGTTCAGCGGCCGTGCGCGGCAGGATCAGTCCCACGGCCCGCTGATACATGCTGCGCACGAACCCGCTGCAGTCAAATCCGGTTTCGGCCGACGTGCCGCCACGGCGGTAGGGTACGCCCAGTGCGCCCATGGCGTTGCGGATCAGATCGGTGGCGCGGTCGGTGGCCTGGTGGATGCTGTCACTGAGCCTGGTGGTCAGGCCCTTGTGTTCCAGCAGACGTTCCATATCCTGCTGCGCGGGCTCGGCATGGGCCTGGTGCACGGAGGCAGCCAGCAGGATCAAGGCGACAGCGAAGGTCTTGGGCATCAGGGCGTTGTGAGCGGCGAGGTGCGGCTTGCGTGAGGAAGGCAAACGCGAGGCCGCAGAAGAGGTTAAATCGAATACTTTCTTATCTGTTCGTACCCATTTCTGGGGAGTCGTCGTAGTGTAGGCCATGGCACTGACCTGCCAAGCCGGTGACATCCGCTCGCCATCCGGATTTACCCCAGGATTGCGTGATATGCCACGCCGAAATGCGCATTTCGACCAGGTTTGCACGCCATGGCGGGACGCCGAACCGGCATGGCCCGCGCCATCGCGGCGTCCTGCGGCTCGATCGCGCGCAAGCTGGCGCGGCTCTTGCTTCGCTGTTGGTCATGGACGAACAACTTCGCATCGTGGTCGTGGCCCCCGACCTGGCCCCCAGCAACCCGGCCGACGAGCGCGCCATGCGCCAGGCCGAACGCTCGCGCGCGCTGCGCATAGGCCTGCTGCAGCATGGCTTCAACCTCGTGGCCGTGCTGCCGGCCGATGCGCTGCTGGAGGGCCATCTGACGGCGCTGCAGCCGGACCTGGTCATCGTCGACGCCGAGAGCGAGGCGCGCGACACGCTCGAGCATGTGGTGCTGGCCACGCGCGAGGCACCGCGCCCCATCGTGCTGTTCACCGACGACGAGGACACCACCCATGTCAAGGACGCCATGGCCGCGGGCGTCACGGCCTATGTCGTCGCGGGCCTTGCGCCGCAGCGCATACGCCCCATCCTCGAGGTGGCCCTGGCCCGCTTTGCCCATGAGCAGGCGCTGCGCACCGAACTGGTGCAGGCACGCACCGCTTTGCACGAGCGCAAGCTCATAGACCGGGCCAAGGGCCTGCTGATGCAGCGCCAGTCCATCACCGAGCAGCAGGCCTACGACCGGCTGCGCCGCGCCGCCATGGACCGAGGCCTGCGCGTGGCCGAGGTGGCGCAGCGCATGCTGGACGCGGCAGATTTGCTCGGCTGAGCGGCGGCAGGCAAACACTGGCACACCACTTGCTTTAAGTTTTTCAGGCCAACGCAGGTCTGCCCCGCGCACTTTCAACGGCGAAAGCGGCGCACCCCAGGACAAAGGCGTCCTCACGCATCCGGTACTTCACCGGACGGCGTGAGGACGCTTTTTTTTGCCCCAAGTCTTCACGCACCGCAAAGGACAAGCCATGACAGAACTGCCCACCACCACTACCTCCTCCACCGCCGCCGTCACCACCGCTGCCGCGGCCCCCGCCACCGGCCTGCCGCGCCGCCAGTTGCTGCAGGCCGCCGCCGTGGGCGCCGTCGGCATCAGCCCCGCGCTGCGCGCGCTGGTGCATGCCCAGGGCTCGGACGCGCCCGAGAAGAAGGAGGTCAAGATCGGCTTCATCCCGCTGACCGACTGCGCCAGCGTGGTCATGGCCTCGGTGCTGGGCTTTGACAAGAAGTACGGCGTGACCATCACCCCGACCAAGGAGGCGAGCTGGGCCGGCGTGCGCGACAAGCTGGTCAACGGCGAGCTGGACTTCGCCCATGTGCTCTACGGCCTGGTCTATGGCGTGCACCTGGGCACGGCCGGCCCCAAGAAGGACATGGCCGTGCTCATGGGCCTGAACCACAACGGCCAGGCGATCACGCTGTCCAAGGCGCTGGCCGACAAGGGCGCGGTCGATGGCCCGTCGCTCGCCGCGCTGATGGCCAGGGACAAGCGCGAATACACGTTTGCCGGCACCTTCCCCACGGGCACGCATGCCATGTGGATGCATTACTGGCTGGCGGCCGCGGGCATCAATCCGCTGTCGGGCGCCAAGCTGATCACCGTGCCGCCGCCGCAGATGGTGGCCAACATGCGCGTGGGCAACATGGACGGCTTCTGCGTGGGTGAGCCCTGGAACCAGCGCGCCATCATGGACGGCATAGGCATCACGGCCAACACCACGCAGGACATCTGGCGCGATCACCCCGAGAAGGTGCTGGGCACAACGGCCGACTTCGTCAAGAAATACCCCAACACCACGCGCGCCGTGATGATGGCGGTGCTCGAAGCCAGCCGCTGGATTGACGCCAGCCTGTCGAACAAGACCAAGATGGCCGAGACCATTGCCGCCAAGTCCTATGTGAACACCGGCGTGGACGCCATCAACCAGCGCATCCTGGGCCGTTACCAGAACGGCCTGGGCAAGAGCTGGGACGACCCGAACCACATGAAGTTCTTCAACGACGGCGCGGTCAACTTCCCCTATCTGAGCGACGGCATGTGGTTCCTGACCCAGCACAAGCGCTGGGGCCTGCTCAAGAGCCACCCCGACTATGCTGCAGTGGCCAAGCAGGTCAACCAGGTGGAGCTGTACCGGTCGGTGGCCAGCGCCATGAAGATCAGCGTGCCCAAGGACGTGATGCGCACCAGCAAGCTGATCGATGGCGTGGTCTGGGACGGCAAGAACCCAGCCCAGTACGCCGACGGTTTCAAGATCAAGGCCCAAGAGGCGTGAACCCATTTTCCGAGAGGAGATCACCATGGTCAGTGCCGTCTTTCATGCCCCGCTGGACTCCAGCGCGGACAACGCAAAAACCATAGCTGCCAGCGCTTCATCCACGGGCGCTGGATCCCAAAAAGATGCAAAACCCGCCAATCCACCTGCGGCGCGGCCCGCGCGCGACTGGGCCGCGCTCTCGCGCGCCCTGTGGCTCGCGGTGCTGCCGCCCGTGCTGGGCGTGGCGTTGCTCGTCGGCCTGTGGGCGCTGGTGGCCAGCAGCACCGGCGGCAGCATCCCCAGCCCGCACGACACCTGGCTGCAGGCGCAGGAGGTGTTTGCCGACCCCTTCTACCGCAACGGCCCCAACGACCAGGGCGTGGGCTGGAACGTGCTGGCCAGCCTGCAGCGCGTGGCCGTGGGCTTTGGCCTGGCGGCGCTGGTGGGCATTCCCGCGGGCTTTGCCATCGGGCGCTTTGCCTTTCTCGCGCGCATGTTCAACCCCTTGATCAGCCTGCTGCGGCCGGTCTCGCCCCTGGCCTGGCTGCCCATAGGCCTGTTGGTGTTCAAGGGCGCCAACCCCGCGGCCATCTGGACCATCTTCATCTGCTCCATCTGGCCCATGGTCATCAACACCGCCGTGGGCGTGCAGCGTGTGCCGCAGGACTACCTGAACGTGGCGCGCGTGCTGAACCTGAGTGAGTGGAAGGTGCTGACCAAGATCCTGTTTCCCTCGGTGCTGCCCTACATGCTGACCGGCGTGCGCCTGGCCGTGGGCACGGCCTGGCTGGTGATCGTCGCGGCCGAGATGCTCACGGGCGGCGTGGGCATTGGCTTCTGGGTCTGGGACGAATGGAACAACCTGAACGTCAGGAACATCATCATCGCCATCTTTGTGATCGGCATCGTCGGGCTGCTGCTCGAACTCGCCCTGGTCAAGCTGGCCACGGCCTTCACGTTTGAAGAGGTCAAAGCATGAACACCGCCACCCATCCCTCGCTGTCGTCCAAGTTCATCGAAATCCAGGGCGTGGAGCAGACCTTTCGCACCGCCAAGGGCGTCTTTCCTGCCCTGCGCGACGTGAACCTGACCATCGCCAAGGGCGAGTTCGTGGCCCTGATCGGCCATTCGGGCTGCGGCAAGAGCACGCTGCTCAACCTGATCGCGGGACTCACCAGCCCCACGGGCGGTGCGCTGCTGTGCGCCAACAAGGAGATCAAGGGCCCGGGCCCCGAGCGCGCCGTGGTGTTCCAGAACCATTCGCTGCTGCCGTGGCTGACCTGCGAAGACAACATCTACCTGGCCGTCGAGCGCGTCTTCGGCGCCCGGGAAACCAAGGCCCAGCTCAAGCTGCGCACCGCCGCGGCCCTGGCCCTGGTGGGGCTGACGCACGCGGGCCAGAAGCGCCCGGGCGAGATCTCCGGCGGCATGAAGCAGCGCGTGGGCATCGCACGTGCCTTGAGCATGGAGCCGCAGGTGCTGCTCATGGACGAGCCGTTTGGCGCGCTCGACGCGCTCACGCGCGCCAAGTTGCAGGACGAGCTGCTGGACATCGTGGCGCGCACGCACAGCACCGTGGTCATGGTCACGCACGACGTGGACGAGGCCGTGCTGCTGTCGGACAAGATCGTGATGCTGACCAATGGACCCGCGGCCACGATCGGCGAGGTGCTGCAGGTCGACCTGCCGCGCCCGCGCTTGCGCGTGGAGCTGGCCGAGGACGCGCGCTACCAGCAGTACCGCAAGGCGGTGATCGACTTCCTCTACACGCGCCAGGGGCATGTGGAGAAGGCGGCCTGACCGCCCCTGCCCTCACGACAGACAGCCCGGTGTCGCCACCGGGCTTTTCTGTTTGGGAAGGGCATCTGCAGTGCCGCGCGGACCGATCCGGGCCTCACGGCCTTGCCCGGCCCGGCCCTGCCCTATGCCATGCTGGCCTGCACCATGCGCTGCAGCTGCGGCACGCAGGAGCCGCATTGCGTGCCGCAGCGCAGCTCCTCCTTCAGGCGCGCCAGTCGTGCCGGCGCGTCGCCCGCGCAGGCCTTGAGCAGGCCGGTGATGGCGTTCTCGCCCACGCCCTCGCAGGCGCAGACGGTGGCGCCGCGTGGCGCGAGCGGCTGGGGCGGCTCGGCGCCGGGCTGCAGCAGCGCGCGGCGCAGCGGCTGGGCGTCGAGCCTGTCTTGCAGCAGCGGGGCGATCCAGGCCTGGGCGCTCACGTCGCCGGCCAGCAGCATGGCGTGCAGCTGCTGGCCCTTGCCCGCGGGCTCCAGGCGCGCGCGGCGCCACTGGCCGCGGCGCGCGTCGCGGTAGGCCAGCAGCCCCGCGCCCTGCAGGCCGAGCAGGCCGGCGATGCGCTCGATCAGCGCCTCGTCTATGGCCTGGTGGGCGGCCGCGCGCAGTTGCAGGCCGCTGCCCACCTCGGCGCGGCCGAACAGGCTGCAGCTCGCAAAGGGGAACTCGTCCATCAGCGCCTCGAGCTGCTGGCGCACGCGCTGCACCTGGGCCAGCGGCAGCCAGGCCTGGGCCCACAGTCCCCAGGGCAGCTCGGCCTTGAGCACCTTGATGGCCGCGTGCTTGAGCTCGGGTTGCAGCGACTGCGGGCAGCGCGCACCACTGGTCAGTGCGTTGACGCCGGCCAGGCGCCGGCCGGTGCTGCTGGCGCCGCCCAGGGCCTCGTCGCCCCAGTGCATGGGCAAGAAGACCTGGCCGGGCGCGAGTGTGCCGCTCTGCTGTACCGGGACCACGATGCTGCCGCGCCGGCTCGTGAGGTAGGCCAGGTCGCCGTCCTTGAGGCCCAGGCGCGCCATGTCGGCGGCGTGCATGTCGGCGCGCGGCTCGCTGGCGTGGGCCCAGAGGCTTTCGACCAGGCCGCTGCGGCTCATGCCATGCCACTGGTCGCGCAGGCGCCCGGTGATCAGCGCAAAGGGGTAGCGCGCGTCGGTGGGCTCGGCCACGCTGCCGGGCAGCTGCAGGGCAAAGCGGGCGCGGCCGTCGGCGCTGGCGAATTGCCGGTCGGTATAGAGGCGCGCGCGGCCGTGCTTCTCGCCCTCGGGGCAGGGCCATTGGCGCGGCGCGGCCTCCAAGTCGGCCCAGGTCAGGCCCGTGATGTCGAGGTCGCGCCCGCGCGTGCTCTCGCGGTGCTCGTTCCAGATGGCCTCGGGCCCGTCGTAGGGGAACAGGCTGGGCAGGGCCGCGCGCTCGGGCAAGAGCGGCTGCAGGCGGCGCGCGACCTCGGTGACAATGCGCCAGTCGGCCCAGGCCAGGTCGGGCGCGGGCACGGCGGCGCGCACGCGGGTGATGCGGCGCTCGCTGTTGGTGACCGTGCCTTCCTTCTCGCCCCAGGTGCTCGCGGGCAGCAGCAGGTCGGCGTAGCGCGCCGTGGCGCCGGTGGCGTAGGCGTCCTGCACCACCACGTATTCGGCGCGCTGCAGGGCGCGGCGTACCAGGGCCTGGTCGGGCAGGCTGTGCGCAGGGTTGGTGCAGGCAATCCACAAGAGCTTGATATGACCGTCGGCGGCAGCCTGGAACATTTCGATGGCCGCCTTGCCCGGCGTTGCAGGCACGCTGGGCACGCCCCAGAGCGCGGCGACCTCGGCGCGGTGCTGTGGGTCGGCCAGGTTGCGGTGGGCTGAGAGTGAGTTGGCCAGTGCCCCCACCTCGCGCCCGCCCATGGCATTGGGCTGGCCCGTGAGCGAGAGCGGCCCGGCGCCCGGCCTGCCGATCTGGCCGCAGGCCAGGTGCAGGTTGATGAGGGCGGTGTTGTTGTCCGTGCCGTGGGCGGACTGGTTCAGGCCCTGGCAGTACAGGCTGAGCGTGGGCAGGCGGGTGCTCGAGCCTTCCTGCACTCCGGCAAACCAGCGCGCGGCCTGCAGCAGGTCGGCAGGGGCAATGCCGCAATGCCGCTCGACGGCCTCGGGCGTGGCCTGGGTCACGAGCGCGGCCAGGCCCATCCAGCCCTCGGTGCGCGTGGCGATGAAATCCTCGTCGAGCCAGCCCTGCTCGATCATGCAGCGCAGCATGCCGTGGTAGAGCCACACGTCCGAGCCGGGCCGGAGCGCGAGGTGCAGGTCGGCCAGCTCGGCGCTGTCCGTGCGGCGCGGGTCGCAGACGATGATCCTGAGCGCGGGGTTGGCGCGCTTGGCGTCCTCGATGCGCCGAAACAGTATCGGGTGCGCCCAGGCCGGGTTGGCGCCGCTGATGAACAGCGTGGCGGCCTGTGCGATGTCCTCGTAGCAGGCGGGCGGCGCATCGGCCCCCAGCGTGGCCTTGTAGCCGGCCACGGCGCTGCTCATGCACAGGCGCGAGTTGGTGTCGATGTTGTTCGTGCCCAGCAGCCCCTTGGCGAACTTGTTGAAGGCGTAGTAGTCCTCGGTGAGCAGCTGGCCCGAGACGTAAATGCCCACGGCGTCGGGGCCATGCGCGCGCACGGTGTCTGCGAGACGCCGGGCCAGGCCATCGAGCGCCTGGCTCCAGGCAATGGGGCGCGGGCCGGCGCCGCGCGTGGCGCGCTCCTGCGGCTGCAGCAGACGCACCTGGGGCGCGAGCTCGGGCCGCGCCGTGAGGTGCAGGGTCGAGCCCTTGGAGCACAGCCGCCCCTGGTTGGCCGGATGCTCGGGGTTGCCGCGCACACCGGTGATGCGGCCGGCCTCGCTCTCGATCAGCACGCCGCAGCCGACGCCGCAGTAGGGACAGGTGGAGGGGGTGATCGTCTTCATGCGCGCGCCAGCCTTTCTGCTCTGCGGCCTTACGTGCAGCGCAGCGCGGGCCCGGCGACGGGCCGGGTCTGCGTCAGCGCATGGCTGCCCAGTTCCTCGGCGTCGAGGTAGACGGCGCCGTCGCCATCGACCCTGACCTGAAAGGCCGGCGTGCAGCCCTCGTCGGGCGCCGCGGCCTGGCCGTTGCACAGGCCAATCGTCCAGTTGTGCAGCGGACAAGCGACGCTCTTGCCATAGACCGTGCCCTGGCTCAGGGGCCCGCCCTTGTGCGGGCAGCGGTCGAGCAGCGCGAACACTTCGTCGTCGGCGGTACGAAAGACCGCCACTTCGAGGCCCTGGGGCCGGGCCACGCGGCGCGCGCCCTGGCGCGGGATGTCTTCGACCTGGCAGATGTACTTCCAATTCGTGGTCATAGCTATACCTTTCATAGCTGTTTGCGCTTATCTATAGAGCGCTAGAGCCGGTTTTTGTCTGAACTCCTTCCCCCTATGGGGGAAGGTGGGGATGGGGGCCGGAGCGCCGGCGTCTCGCCGGCAGCATGCTTTTGGCGCCGTCGGCCCCCACCCCGGCCCTCCCCCAGCGGGGGAGGGGGGAATGCCTGTTACACGGCCACGGCAATCGGGATGAATTGGCGCTCGTCCACGCGCGCCTTCTCGCCCTCGAACCAGGGGTCGGGCTCGCCCTCGAGCGCGAACTGCAGCCGCGCCCACAGCGCCTTGCGGTTCTCCGCGTCGTCGAGCACCTTCTGCTTGACATGCTCGAGCCCCACGCGCGAGACGTAGTGCACGGTGCGCTCCAGGTACCAGCCCTCCTCGCGGTAGAGCTGCAGAAAGGCGCCGCTGATCTCCATCACCTCCTCGGCCGTCTTGACCTTGGTGAAGAAATGCGCCACCTCGGTCTTGATGCCGCCGTTGCCGGCGATGTGGATCTCCCAGCCCGAGTCGACGCCGATGATGCCCACGTCCTTGATGCCGCTCTCGGCGCAGTTGCGCGGGCAGCCGCTCACCGCCAGCTTGACCTTGTGCGGCGCGTACATGCGCCACAGCGCGCGCTCCAGGTCGCGCCCCAGGCCGCTGCTGTCCTGCGTGCCGAAGCGGCACCATTCGCTGCCCACGCAGGTCTTCACGGTGCGCAGGCTCTTGCCGTAGGCATGACCGCAGGGCATGCCGATGTCGTGCCACACGGCCTGCAGGTCTTCCTTCTTCACGCCCAAGAGGTCGATGCGCTGGCCGCCCGTGACCTTGACGGTGGGGATCTGGTACTTGTCCACCACGTCGGCAATGCGGCGCAGCTCGGCGGCGCTGGTCTCACCGCCCCACATGCGCGGCACCACGCTGTACGTGCCGTCCTTCTGGATGTTGGCGTGGCTGCGCTCGTTGATGGCGCGGCTTTGCGGATCGTCCAGCGCCTCCTTGGGCCAGGTGCTGATCAGGTAGTAGTTGATGGCCGGGCGGCACTTGGGGCAGCCGTCGGGCGTCTTCCACTCCATGAAGGCAAAGACCTCTTCCTTGCTGATCAGGTGGTGGGTGCGTATGGCGTCGCGCACGGCCTGGTGGCCATGCTCGGTGCAGGCGCACACGGGCTGAGCCGCGCTGGCCGCCTCGTAGGCGCCGCCCACGGTGGCCATGAGGATTTGCTCGACGAGGCCCGTGCACGATCCGCAGCTGGCGCTGGCCTTGGTGTGCTTGCGCACCTCGTCGATGGTGAACAGGCCCTTTTCCTTGATGGCCTTGCAGATCGTGCCCTTGGTCACGCCGTTGCAGCCGCAGACCTCGGCATCGTCGGGCATGCTGGCCGCCTGGTTCTGGCCGGCATGGCCGGCGTCGCCGATGTTGCTCTCGCCAAACATCAGCTTGTCGCGCAGCTCGGCCACGCTGCGGCCCTCGCGCAGCAGCTTGAAGTACCAGCTGCCGTCCACGGTGTTGCCGTACAGGCAGGCGCCGACGAGCTTGTCGTCCTTGAGCACGAGCTTCTTGTACTGCCCGCTGCCGGGGTCGCTGAGCAGGATCTCCTCGGTGCCCTCGCCGCCCATGAAGTCGCCGGCGGAGAACAGGTCTATGCCCGTGACTTTCAGCTTGGTCGAGGTCTGCGAGCCCTGGTAGCGGCCAATGCCAAACTCCGCCAGATGGTTGGCCAGGACCTTGCCCTGCTCGAACAGCGGCGCCACCAGGCCATAGGCCACGCCCCGGTGCGCGGCGCATTCGCCCACGGCGTAGATGCGCGCGTCGGTAGTGGTCTGCATGGTGTCGTTGACCACGATGCCGCGGTTGACATGCAGGCGCATGGATTCGGCCAAGGCGGTGTTGGGGCGTATGCCCACGGCCATGACGACCAGGTCGGCCGGCACCTCGCTGCCGTCCTTGAAGCGCACTGCCTTGACGCGGCCGTCGTCACCGCCGAGCAGCTCCTGGGTCTGCGCCGACATCAGAAACTGCATGCCGCGCTCGACCAGCGCCTTTTGCAGCATCTGCCCGGCCACGGCGTCGAGCTGGCGCTCCATCAGCCATTCGCCGGCATGCACCACGGTGACCTGCATGCCGCGCTTCATCAGGCCGTTGGCGGCCTCCAGGCCCAGCAGCCCCCCGCCGATCACCACCGCGTGCTGGTATTTGGCCGCGGCATCAATCATGGCCTGGGTGTCGGCAATGTCGCGGTAGGCGAGCACGCCGTCCAAGTCCTTGCCGGGAATCGGCAGCATGAAGGGATTGGAGCCCGTCGCCAGGATCAGCCGGTCGTAGGGCACGCTGATGGTCTCGCCATCGGCCCTCGTCGCATGCACCATGCGCCGGGCGCGGTTGACTTCCGTCACCGTGCAGCCGGTGTGCAGGGTGATGCCGTTCTCCTCATACCAGGACCAGTCGTTGAGCACGATCTGCTCGAGGGTTTGCTCGCCGGCCAGCACGGGCGAGAGCAGGATGCGGTTGTAGTTGGGGTGTGGCTCGGCGCCGAACACCGTGATGTCATAGAGATCGGGCGCGAGCTTGAGCAGCTCCTCCAGCGTGCGCACGCCCGCCATGCCATTGCCTACCAGCACGAGTTGGGGTCTCTTCATTGCAGCAAATCCTGTGACAAGGTCAGGGACTGCTTCCCGGGTGCCGACCGAACGCCGAGGCGTGTGGCACGGCCCCCGGAAATGCAGGCCTGACCTGCTTCAAGCAAGATCCGCGCCAGATCGAGGTTCCCCGCGCAGCGGCGTGGCCATGGGGCCAGACCAGCTGCGACCCGACGGTCTGCCCCCTGGGACACAAAGGGCCGCTGCATCGTCCTGGGGCCTGCGCCACAAAATGGTGCAGCGCGACGCGCAGGGCGCACCAGTTCTGACAGCCTTCGTGGTGCGTCCGCCGGGACTTAGCGCTCAGGCTCGGTCGGCCCGGCCCGCCAGCGCGTGGCCGAGCAAGCCACAACACCCGCTCTGCGCTACGCTGGAGGCCCCGGCCGGGGCGGTGCGGTGGCACTTGGCACGGCACGCCCGCACGGGAGAATGGAGCGTCACGATGAGCGTCTTGCCAAAGCCCTGGGTCCGGATCACGCTGGCCGGCATGCTGTGGTCGCTGGCATCGGGAGCGCCGGCGCAAAACCCACCCGAGCTGCAGGCGCAGACCGTGGCCAGCGGCTTGCAGCACCCTTGGGCCGTGGCCTTTCTGCCTGGAGGACGATTTCTGGTGACCGAGCGGCCGGGGCGCCTGCGCGTGGTCGACGCCGACGGCCGGGTGCAGCCACCGCTGCATGGCCTGCCCGACATCGCCGCCGGAGGGCAGGGCGGCCTGCTGGACGTGATCACCGATGCGGCGTTCGAGCGCAACCGCACGATCTATTTCTGCTTCTCCCAGCCCGGGCCGGGCGCGACCAACGGCACGGCGCTGGCGCGTGCGCGGCTGAGCGACGACCTGACGGGCCTGCAGGAGCTGCGTGTGATCTTCAGCCAACAACCCAAGGTCGCCAGCACACTGCATTTCGGCTGCCGCATCGTCGAGCGGCGGGTCGATGGGCGGCCCGACGGCACGCTGTGGCTGACGCTGGGCGAGCGCTTCTCGCGCCGCGACGACGCCCAGCGGCTGGACAACCACTTGGGCAAGATCGTGCGTGTGGGCAAGGACGGCCACGTGCCCGCGGACAACCCGCTGGTCGGCCGCCCGGGCGCCTTGCCCGAGATCTGGAGCCATGGCCACCGCAACGTCCAGGGCGCCGCGCTGGCACCCGACGGCGCGCTGTGGACGCACGAGCATGGCCCGATGGGAGGCGACGAAATCAACCGCCCGCTACCAGGCGGCAACCACGGCTGGCCGCGGGTGAGCTTTGGCTTGCACTACGACGGCTCGCCGGTGGGCGATGGCGCCAGCGGCGGTGCCGGCCTGGTGGCCCCGCTGCACCACTGGACGCCCTCGATCGCGCCTTCGGGCATGGTGTTTCTGAGCAGCGATCGCTACGGGCCGGCCTGGCGCGGCAACCTGTTCGTCGGCGCGCTCAAGCATCGGCAGCTGCTGCGCATCGAACTGAAGGACGGCCAGGTGGTGGCGCAGCACCCGCTGCTGCAGGCGCTGGGCCAGCGCATCCGCGACGTCAGGCAGGGCCCCGACGGCTGGCTCTACGTGCTGACCGACAGCCCGTCCGGGCAGCTGCTCCGCTTGGTTGAAAAACGATAGCTGTTGGCGCTTGCCAGGCAATCGCTGCAGCTCGACTCAGCGTGAAAAAAGCGCCGCTGGGCGGCGCTTGGCAAGCCAGGGCGAAGCGCCGCTTCACTTGAAGCCGACGCGGTCCAGCATCTGCTGTACCTTGACCTGGTTGGCGCCCACGGCGCCTACCGGAATGGTCTCGCTCTTGAACTGGCCGCTGCCGCCGGTCATGGCCTTGAGGGCGGGGTTGTCGGTGACCAGGCCCTTGGCCACCGGCCACTCGTTGTTGCCGTTGGCAAAGTAGTTCTGCGCCGACGGGCTGGCCAGGTATTCCAGGAACCTGGTGGCGCTGTCCACATGCTTGGAATGGCGCGCCACCGCCGCGCCGGCGATGTTGACATGCGTGCCCCAGCTCGACTGGTTGGGGAACACCACGCCGACGCGCTCGGCCACCGTGCGGTCCTCGGGCTTGCTCGAGCGCATCAGGCGCGCCAGGTAGTAGCTGTTGGTCACGGCGATCTGGCATTCGCCGGCCGCCACGGCCTTGATCTGGTCGGTGTCGCCGCCCTTGGGCGCGCGCGCCATGTTGTCGACCAGGCCCTTGAGCCAGGCCTCGGTCTTCTGCGGGCCCATGTGTTCCAGCACGGCACCGAACAGGCTCAGGTTGTAGGGGTGCGAACCGCTGCGGATGCACAGCTTGCCCTTGTTCTGCGGATCGGCCAGCTTTTCGTAGCTGTCCACCTCGGTCGGTTTGACCTTCATCTTGTCGTACACGATGACGCGGGCGCGGGTGGAAAAACCGAACCAGGGCGTGGCGCCGTCGGCGGTCGGCTGGGCGCGCAGGCTGGCGGGGATGGTGTCTTCCAGCAGCTTGGACTTGATCGGCAGGAACAGGCCGTCCTGCTCGCCGCGCGCCAGGCGGGCAGCGTCCACCAGCAGGATCACGTCGGCCGGCGAGGCGCTGCCCTCGGCCTTCAGGCGCGCGATGATGCCGGCGTCGTCGGCGTCCACGCGGTTGATCTTGATGCCGGTGGCCTTGGTGAAGTCGTTGTACAGCGCCTCATCGGTCGAGTAGTGGCGGGCGGAGTACAGGTTCAGGACATTGTCCTGGGCGTGCGCGGAACCCGCGCACAGAAGGGCGGCGGTGGCCAGGAGGGTGAGGCGTTGAATCATTGAGAGGTCCTTCTTGCAGACATGAACAAAAAAAGGGAGCAGTTGATATGTTAAACGAGAATTGTTCTCGTTACGAGGGCGGTCGGGCCGCGGTGGGGCGGTGGCTATGGCAAAAGAAAAGCCGCCCTAAGGCGGCCTCAGATTGCGACGTGGGAGATTCAGCGGCGGCGGCGCAGGCGTTGCGCACCCAATCCCGCAGCGGCCAAGCCCAAAAGACCCAATCCCCATTCACCAAGCGTAGGTACAGGTGCTACACCAACGGCAGAAGGTGCAGCACTGCAGCTGCCGGAAAACGGCGTTGGCGCACTCCAGTTTGCCGGGTTCATGATAACCCCGCCAGCAGCATCACTGAATTCTCGGTTCTGAGTGCCACCGAGAGCGTCATAGAAAACACCATTCGCACTGTTGGCAAACCAGTGAACCGGTGCAGTCAATGAAATTCCACTAGACGTGAAGGAGCCCGCTGGATAGCCTGGGTCGCCAGGTATGGAGCTGACACTGGAAAACATACCCGTCAGTCCCCCTGCACCATTGGTCGTTGCGCTGCCGGTGACCGTAGACGGTGGTGTGGCGACCAAGTTCTGTGCGTACACCACGTTACGCGCATTGTTCATACGCCAGATGGCGCATGTGAGGTGGGCGGCGCCCCAAGTTTGCGAATTGGCAGACGTGCCGCCGTTGTCGAACACCAGCGTCAGCGTATAGCTTTCACCGACCGTGATTTCTGGAAAGTCGGAGCTGCTGATGTTGCCTTGATAGTTCACGGCATACGGCGCGGCAACTGCGACTGAACACGCGGCCGCGACAGCCGCAATGATCAGGGCACGAAGAGAGCGGCTGGGCAGGCGTGAAGTGCACATGTTGATCGAACCTCAATACAAAGAGCCAAGAACACCGAAACATTGACTTACAGCGTAACATGACAAAATGCTCCAGCGTGACTTGCGTCTCCAACATGCGGCATACGTGTCGCATTAACGCGACAAAAAAAGGGCTGATCTTGCGATCAGCCCTTGAAGGGATCCCTGAACCGGATGGGTGTCGAAAGGATCCGAGGAGACAAGCATGAGGTGCCGGACTCGGCACCAGAGCCAAACCCGCGCCGGGCACCGGTTTGGCTCTGGTGGCTTTGCCGACCACGCAGGGCGGGCGGCAAAGCACCGGGTGGCCAGTGCGCCTCGGGTCGGGTGAAACCGTGGGCGGGCTGGCCGGTCGGCGATCAGCGCTTCTTGGCGGTCGCGGTCTTGGCGACGCTGGTGGCGCTGGTGGCGACGGCGTTGAAGTTGGCTTCGGCCACGTCGGTCGCTTGCTTGACGGCTTTCTGCACCGACTCGAAGGCGTTGTTGGCGGCGGCCACGGCGCTCTTCATCATGGCGACGGCGGTCTCGGAGCCGGCGGGGGCGTTCTTGGCGGCGTTGTCCACCAGCGAGGCGAACTGGGCCTGGCCTTCGGCCACTTTGGACTCGAACGCCTTGCTGAACTCGGCGCCGGTGCCCGAAGCGATGTCGTACAGGTGACGGCTGTAGGCGGCGGCTTTCTCGGCCAGCGGCTGGAACAGACCAGCCTGCAGGGCGATCAGCTCCTGGGCGTCCTTGACCGACAGCATGGCGTTGGCGTGGGCCTGCGACTCGGCCAGGGCGGCCTTGGTGGCTTGCAGGTTCAGCTCGACCAGCTTTTCAACGCCTTCGAAGGCCTTGGTGGTCAGGCCGTACAGGGTTTCCATGTTGGCCTTCTGGGAAGCGACGAGTTGTTCGGGGGTCAGCATAGGGTTCTCCTAGACAATGGTGGATCAAAAAAAAACGGGTTGCTGCTTGTTATGTTGCGGTGCAGCATGGGATGGAATTTTAGGGCCCGGGGGCAGGAATGCAAGCGTTTTTGGTGCGTTGCAGCATTTTTAGATGCGGCGGTCTAACCGGTGGCGCGGGCGCCGTTGGCGGCGGCGTGGCATGAGGACCTTCTACTCGACCTCGCAGGGCCTGGCGCTGCCGCCCGGGCATCGCTTTCCGATGGGCAAGTACGCCGCCCTGCGCGATCGGCTGAGCGCCGAATGCCCCGGGCTGCGGCTGGCGCAGGCGCCGCCGGCCAGCGACGCCGAACTGGCGCTGGCCCATGCGCCGGCCTACGTGGCCGCGGTGGTGCAGGGCCGGCTGGATGCGCGGGCGCAGCGCGAGATCGGCTTTCCGTGGAGCGAGGCGATGGTCGAGCGCTCGCGCCGTTCGGTCGGCGCCAGCATCGAGGCCACGCGCGTGGCCCAGCACGAGGGGGTGGCGGCCAACCTGGCCGGCGGCACGCACCACGCCAGCGCGGAAGCCGGCAGCGGCTACTGCGTGTTCAACGACATTGCCGTGGCCGCGCGCCTGCTGCAGGCCGAGCGCACGGGTGGCGGCCAGCCGGCGCGCCTGCCGCGCGTCGCCGTGATCGATCTGGATGTGCACCAGGGCAATGGCACGGCCGGCATCTTCGCCGGCGACGCCAGCGTGTTCACGTTGTCGCTGCACGGCGAGAAGAACTTTCCGTTTCGCAAGGTGGCGGGCGATCTGGACGTGGGCCTGCCGGACGGCACGGGTGACCAGGTCTATCTGGACGCGCTGGACCTGGCGCTGGTCGAGCTGGACAGCCGCTTTCGCCCCGACGCCGTGTTCTACCTGGCCGGCGCCGACCCGCACGAGGGCGACCGTCTGGGGCGCCTGAAGCTCAGCTATGACGGCCTGCTGGCGCGCGATCGCCGGGTGTTCGACTGGGCCTGGACGCGGCGCCTGCCCCTGACGCTGTGCATGGGCGGTGGCTACGGCCACGACATCGCCACCACGGTGCAGGTGCAGGTCAACACCTTCGGCGTGGCCTTGCAGTACTGGCAGCGCTGGCAGAATCACCGGCCATGAGCACCGCACGCCCGCAACCCGACCCGCGCGACAGCTACCGCGCCTTCCGCACCATCACCACGCGCTGGATGGACAACGACCAGTACGGCCACGTCAACAACGTCGTGTACTACTCGTGGTTCGACACCGCCGTCAACGCCCACCTGATCGAGCAGGGCGTGCTGGACACCGCCGCTGGCGCCACCATCGGCCTGGTGGTGGAGACGCAGTGCCACTATTTCGCGCCGCTGTCGTTTCCGCAGACCATCGAGGCTGGCATTCGCGTGGCACACATGGGCAGCTCCAGCGTGCGCTACGAGGTCGGCCTGTTCGCCCAGGGCGCACCGCTGACGGCCGCGCGCGGGCACTTCGTGCATGTCTACGTGGACCGTGCCACGCAGCGCCCGGTGCCGCTGCCCGAGCCGCTGCGGCAAGTGCTGCAGGCCCTGCGGTGAACCCGCTCGACGCCGCCATCGCCGATCCGGCCAGCGTGGACGCGGCGATCGAAAGCCGCTTTTCGGTGCGCGCCTTCCTGTCGCAGCCGGTGCCGCGGCCGCTGATCGAGGACATCCTGCGCGTGGCCAGCCGCGCGCCCAGCGGCACCAACGCCCAGCCGTGGAAGGTGTACGTGCTGCAGGGGGCGGCACGCGACGAGGTGGTGCGCCAGGTGAGCCAGGCGCGCGAGGCGATCCGCGACCGCCCCGAGCTGGCCAACGACTACCGTGAGGCCTACGACTACTACCCGCGCCAGTGGGTCGAGCCCTATCTGAGCCGGCGGCGCCACAACGGCTGGTCGCTGTACGGCCTGCTGGGCATCGAGCGCGGCGACAAGGACCGCATGCATGCCCAGCACCAGCGCAATTTCAGCTTCTTCGACGCGCCGGTGGGCCTGATGTTCACGCTCGATCGGGTGATGGGGCAGGGCAGCCTGGTCGACTACGGCATGTTCCTGCAAAACATCATGCTGGCGGCGCGTGCGCGCGGCCTGCACAGCTGCGCCCAGGGCGCGTGGAACCCGTTTTCACGCATCGTGCTGCCGCTGATCGGCGCTTCGGAACAGGAGATGCTGGTGTGCGGCATGGCGCTGGGCTATGCCGACCCGTCGGCACCGGTCAACCGCTTCTGGACGCCGCGCGAGCCGGTGGAGGTATTCACGCGCTGGATCGAGCAGCCGGCCGACACGCCTGTGCCCGAGGGCGAGGCCGGCTCGCCCGACTGACGCGTCGGCCGGGCGGCCGCGGTCAGCGCACCAGCACCGCGCCCGCCGTCTGGTGGCTGGCCGTGTCGACCAGGATGAGCGAGCCCAGCACGCGTGCGCGCTCAAACGGTGCCGCGGGCAGGGGCTCCTGCAGCAGCAGTTCCACATGGCCGATGGCGTTGGGCGCAAGCTGCTCGGCCTGCTGTTCGGCCAGGGTGTGGATGTCGAGCTGGTGCACCACGCGGCGCACCTTGGCCTTGACCCAACGGTGGCCGTGCAGCGCCCAGTACACGCGGCCGACGACCAGGGGTTCGTCGTCCATCCAGGCGACGGTGGCCTCGATCTCGCGCCGCGCGGGCCAGGGGCTTTGCGGCGCGGGGCTGTCGAAGTCGTCCTCGGCGGCCTGCACGGCAGCGGGCGCGGCGAGCAGCCAGTCGCCGCGCGAGACGTCCACCTCGCGGTCGAGCACGATGCCTGCCGACAGGCCTGCGGCCACGTCCTGCGGGCGGCGGGCGTGGTCGAGCACCTGGGCGATGCGCGCGCTCTGGCCGCTGGGGAAGACCTGCACCTGCGCGCCCACCTGGGCGCCGCCGGCGGCGACGCGCCCCCAGAACACGCGCCGGCCCTGGCTGGTGTCGGCCGAGGAGGAGGCGGACTTTTCCACCCACTGCACGGGGAAGGCCAGGGGCAGGGCGGTGTCGGCGGGCTGGTTGGGCAGGCGCTCGAGGATTTGCAGCAGGCTCGGGCCCTCGTAGCCGCCCCAGCCGGGCTCCGGCGCGACCACGTTCCAGCCCTTCAGGGCCGAGACGGGCACGGTGGCGGCGACCTCAATGCCCGCCTCTTGTGCAAAGCGCGCGAGCGCGGCGCGGATATGGGTGAAGGCCAGGGCCGGGTCGGCCACGGCGTCGAGCTTGTTGACCGCGAACACCAGCGAGTGCACGCGCAGCAGGTGCACCAGCAGGCTGTGGCGGCGCGTCTGCGCGAGCAGTTGCAGGCCGGGGTTCTGCCAGTCGAGCTTGGTGGCATCGACCAGCACCACGGCCGCGTCGGCCTGCGAGGCGGCCGTGACCATGTTGCGCGTGTACTGCTCGTGGCCCGGGGCGTCGCCGATGATGAACTTGCGCTCCTCGGTGGCGAAGTAGCGGTAGGCCACGTCGATGGTGATGCCCTGCTCGCGCTCGGCCGACAGCCCGTCGGTGAGCAGCGCCAGATCCACCTCGCCCGAGCGCGTGACGCCGGCGATATGGTCCTGCAGCACGGCGCGGCTGTCGACCAAGAGGCGCCCGATCAGCGTGCTCTTGCCGTCGTCCACGCTGCCGCAGGTGATGAAGCGCAGGGCGGATACATGGTCATTTATGCCGTTGGCGCTTGCCTGGAGCGCGCTGGTAGCTATCGTAGTCATAGTGTTGGTGCTCATCAGAAATACCCGTCCTTCTTGCGCTTTTCCATCGAGGCGTCGCTGGTCTTGTCGTCCATGCGCGTGGCGCCGCGCTCGCTGACCTCGGCCGCCAGGGTCTCGACGACGATGTCTGCGGCGCTGGCGGCCGGGCTCTCCACCGGGCAGGTGCAGGTGATGTCGCCCACGGTGCGAAAGCGCACGGTGCGGGTCTCGATCTGTTCGCCGTCCTTGGCCTGTGTCAGCGGCGTGACGGGCACGAGCAGCCCGCGGCGCTCGACCACCTGGCGCTGGTGGGCGTAGTACAGGCTGGGCAGGGCGATGTTCTCGCGGTCGATGTATTGCCAGACGTCGAGCTCGGTCCAGTTGCTGATCGGGAAGACGCGGAAATGCTCGCCCGGCGCGAGGCGCGTGTTGAACAGCGTCCAGAGCTCGGGGCGCTGGGCCTTCGGTTGCCATTGGCCAAAACTGTCGCGGTGGGAAAAGATGCGCTCCTTGGCGCGGGCCTTCTCCTCGTCGCGGCGCGCGCCGCCGATCAGCGCGTCGAAGCGGAATTCCTCGATGGCCTCGAGCAGCGTGATCGACTGGTGCACGTTGCGGCTCTCGCCCGGGTGGGACAGGCGCACCGTGCCGCGCGCCATGGAATCCTCCACGCTGCGCACGATGAGCTCGGCGCCCAATTCTTTAGCGCGAAAGTCGCGGAAGTCGGTCACCTCGGGGAAGTTGTGGCCGGTGTCGATCATCAGGAGCGGGTAGGGGATGCGGCCTGTGCCAAATGCCTTCTCGGCGCACTTGAGCATGACCAGCGAATCCTTGCCGCCCGAGAACAGCAGGGCCGGGCGCTCGAAGGCGGCGGCAACCTCGCGCAGGATGAAGATGGTTTCCTCCTCGAGCGCGTCAAGGTGGCGGTTGCTCAGGTGGTGGGCGGCGGGTTGCAGCACGGCGGTGTCGGTACGGGCGTTCATCGTTGGGTTTCCGGCGGTGGGGTCAGTGGGCGAGGTGAAGACCGCATTCGCGCTGCTCTTCGCCCTTGGTCGGGTCCACATAGTCGAAGTTGTTGGGCAGGCCGTGCTGGCGGCAGTATTCGTGCAGGTCCTTGGAGGTCCAGTGCAGCAGCGGCGCCACCTTGATGAGCCCGTCGGGGTTGATGGAGACGGGCTGCATCTGCGCGCGCACGGCGCTGTCGCTGGCGCGCAGGGCCGTGAACCACACCTGGGGCGCAGTCTCGCGCAGGGCGCGGGCGAAGGGCTCGAGCTTGACCTCCTGCGTGAACGCGGCATGGCCCGGGGCGTCGATGGCGGGCGTGGGGCCGTCCACGGCCTCGCGGTGGGCGCGACTGCGCAGCGGCAGGTAGATCTTGAGGTTGAGGCCGAGCAGCCGCGTCACCTCGTCGGCATAGCGGTAGGTCGCCTCGGTGTTGTAGCCGTTGTCCATCCAGACCACGGGTACATCAGGCTGCACGCGCGTGACCAGGTGCAGGATCACGGCCTCGAAGGGGCGAAAGTTCGTCGTGACTATCGCCCTCTTGCCCAGGCCCAGGGCCCAGGCGACGAGGGCCGGGGCGTTGTGGCCCAGCTCGGCGTTGATGCGGTCGAGCTCGATGCTGTGGCTCATGCGGCCTCCCGGGCAAACAGCGGGCGGGGGTCGTGCACGTCGCCCTGGTAGAAGGCGGCAAAACGCTCGAACTGGCGCTGGGCGGCGCTGGCGTCCACGCCCTCGGCGAGCACGGCGCTGGTAAAGCCGCTGCGGTGCATGTGCACGAGCTGGTCGATCAGCACGTCGCCCGTGGCGCGGATGTCGCCCGCAAACTTGTAGCGCCGGCGCAGCAGCAGGGCCTGGCTGTAGGCGCGGCCGTCGGTGAACTTGGGGAATTGGAGCTCGATGCGCTCCACGCCCTCGAACGCGCCGCTGGCGGCCAGCTCGGCCAGGTTGGCATCGTTGGCGATTTGCAAGGTTTTTTCGGCTTCCGCGCTTGTGGGGAGCGCGTCGCTAGCTAGTATTTTCATAGTCATCACCGGGGTGGCTTGTCGTTTCAGTGCAGGGCTTCCTCGGCCTTGGCATGGCGCGCGGCGTTGGCGGCCTGCTTGAAGGGGTCGTGGCCTATGCGGCGCAGGGCGTCGATGAAGAACTCGCCCGGTTGGCGCAGCTCGCGGTAGGTGTCCAGAATGGCCTCGATCACGCCGGGCACCTCGGCCGCGGTGAACGAGGGGCCGACGACCTTGCCGCCGATCGCGGGGCCCGAGAGCTGCGAGCCGTCGGCGCCGCCCAGCGTGATCTGGTACCACTCCTTGCCGTCCTTGTCGACGCCGAGGATGCCGATATGGCCGCTGTGGTGGTGGCCGCAGCTGTTGATGCAGCCGCTCATGTGCAGGTCGATGGGGCCGAGGTCGAAGAGCTCGTCGAGGTCCTGGTAGCGCTCGGTCACGGCCGCGGCGATGTGCAGCGAGCGCGCGTTGGCCAGCGAGCAGAAGTCCCCGCCCGGGCAGGCGATCATGTCGGTCAGCAGGCCAATGTTGGGCTGGGCCAGGCCCAGTTTGCGCGCGGCCTCGTAGAGCGCGGGCAGGTCGCTTTCGAACACCCAGGGCAGCAGCAGGTTCTGCTCGTGCGTCAGGCGTGCCTCGCCCGCGCTGAACTGCTCGGCCAGCTGGGCCAGGGCGTCCATGGTGTCGGCGTCGGCGTCGCCCGGGGCAAAGCCCACGCGCTTGAACGACAGGGTCACGGTCTTCATGCCCGCGAGCCTGTGGCCGCGCACGTTCTGCTGCAGCCAGCGCCGGTAGAGCTGGCCCTGGGGGCCGACCTTGCTGGGCAGGTTGGCGGGCTTCAATTCGGGCACGACGAAGTGGCTGGCCACGCGGTCGAGCTCGGCCTGGGTGATGCGGTGGGGTGCGCCGTCGAGCTCGACGATGTCGCGGTATTCCTTGTCCACCGCGTCGATGAAGCCCTGGCCCTCGCTCTTCACCAGAATCTTGATGCGCGCCTTCCACTTGTTGTCGCGCCGGCCGTAGCCGTTGTAGACGCGCACGATGGCCTCGATGTAGTTGAGCAGCTCTGCCCAGGGCAGGAACTCGCGCACCGTCGTGCCGACGATGGGCGTGCGCCCCATGCCGCCGCCCACCTTCACGGTGAAGCCCACCTCGCCGGCCTCGTTCTTCGCCGCCTGCAGGCCGATGTCGTACCAGCCAATCGCGGCGCGGTCTTCCACGGCGCCGTTGAAGGCGATCTTGAACTTGCGCGGCAGGTAGCTGAACTCGGGGTGCAGCGAACTCCACTGGCGCGTGATCTCTGCAAACGGGCGGCAATCGACGATGCCGTCCTCGGCAATGCCCTCCCAGGCGTCGCAGGTGATGTTGCGGATGTCGTTGCCACTGGTCTGAATGCCGTGCATGTGCACGCTGGCCAGCAGGTCCATCACGTCGGCCGCCTTGGTGATCGGAATCCAGTTGAACTGGCAGTTGGTGCGCGTGGTGAAGTGGCCGTAGCCGTATTTCAGCGGCTTGGCCGCCAGCGTGGCGCCGGGTTGGCTGGCTTCCAGCGCATCCTGCGTCGCCTGGGCGTGGGCCAGCAGCTCGGGCGTGGGTTGGTCGTACTCGCGCGCGATGCGGCCCAGCGTGCGCAGCTGCAGGCTGCTGATCTCGCCATAGGGCACGGCGATGCGGGCCATGGGCGCGTAGCGCTGGATGTACCAGCCGTTCTGCAGGCGCAGCGGCAGCATCTGCTCGTCGGTGAGCTCGCCGCGCTGCCAGCGCTCGAGTTGGTCGCGGAACTGCTGGGCACGCAGCTTGACGAATTGCTTGTCGAAGTCGGTGTATTGGTACATGGCGTGGGGAGGGAGAAATCAGTGGTTCAGATCAGGACCAGCTTGGCGCCGGCCCAGGCCAGCAGCAGAGAGAGGATGGAGCGGATCAGCCGCTCGGGCGTGCGGCTGACCAGGCGCGAGCCCAGCCAGATGCCCGGCAGCGACCCCATGAGCAGCTGCGCCAGCAGCGGCGAGTCGACCGAGCCCAGGGACGCATGGCCCAGGCCGGCGACCAGGGTCAGCGGCACGGCGTAGGCAATGTCGGCGGCGATGATGCGCGGCAGCGGCAGGTGCGGGAAGACGAGCAGCAGCACGCTCACACCGATCGCACCCGCGCCCACCGAGGTGAAGGTGACCAGCATGCCGATGACCGCGCCCAGCAGCACGGGCAGGCTCCAGTGGCGCGGTGCGCTGGTGTGGGCGAACTGGGCGCTGCGGCGTGCGGCCTCGGCGGCCGCGCGCTCGGGCGAGAACACCAGCACCTTGTAGAAGGTGGCCGCGGCCGTGAGCAGCAGGGCCACGCCCAGGGTGCTGGTCATGAGGCGCTGGGCGGCGGCGCTGTCCGGCCCCAGGTGGCGCAGCGCCCACAGGGCGGCCAGGGCGGCCGGGATGCTGCCCGCGCACAGCAGCGCCACCACGCGCCAGGGCACGAGGCGCTGGCGCGCCAGGCTCACGGTGCCGCCGAGCTTGGTGAAGGCCGCAAACAGCAGGTCCGTGCCCACGGCCAGATAGGGCTTGACGCCGAAGAAGAAGATCAGGATGGGCGTCATCAGCGAGCCGCCGCCCACGCCCGTCAGCCCCACGACGAGGCCGACGGCAAAACCCGCAAAGACAAAGGCGTAATCCGGCATGGGCGCGACTCTAGGCGCGCTTTATGCGGCAACAAACGATTTTTTCGTTGTTCTTATATTCGCCAAGACTATTTGGCGGGCGGCCGGCGGCGGCAATGGGGCTACACTGGCGCGCACCGGCCCTCTGCGCGGGCGGCCCGACGAGAGACACGAGACACGCCCATGCCCGGCATCATCCCCAGCCTGCTCGACACCGATCTGTACAAGTTCACCATGATGCAGGCGGTGCTGCATCAGTTTCCGGGCGCGCAGGTGCAGTACAAGTACAAATGCCGCACGCCGGGCGTGCAGCTGACGCCCTACCTGGCCGAGATCGAGGCCGAGATCCGCCAGCTGTGCGAGCTGCGCTTCACCGACGCCGAGCTGGACTACATGCGCGGCCTGCGCTTCATCAAGAGCGATTTCGTCGATTTTCTGGGCCTGTTTCGCCTCAACCGAAAGTACATCACCCTGACCCCGCTGGACAACGGCGAGCTCGACATCCGTGTGCGCGGCCCCTGGTTGCACACCATCCTGTTCGAGATCCCGGTGCTGGCCATCGTCAGTGAGGTCTACTACCGCAACACCCAGCCCGGGCTGGGCCGCGCCGAAGGCCGCCGTCGCCTGGACACCAAGATCGCCCAGTTGCAGGCCCCCGGCCTGCAGGAGCTCAAGATCGCCGACTACGGCACGCGCCGGCGCTTTTCGCTCGATTGGCAGCGCGAGGTGCTGCACACCCTGAAGGCGCGTCTGGGCAGCCAGGCCGACGGCCAGCTCACCGGCACCAGCAACGTCATGCTGGCGCGCGAGCTGGGCCTGCGCCCCATGGGCACCATGGCGCACGAATACCTGCAGGCCTGCCAGGCGCTGGGCCCGCGGCTGCGCGACACCCAGGTGTTCGGCTTCGAGAAATGGGCGCAGGAATACCGCGGCGATCTGGGCATCGCGCTGTCCGACGTGTACGGCATGAACGCCTTCCTGCGCGACTTCGACATGTACTTCTGCAAGCTGTTCGACGGCGCGCGCCACGACTCGGGTGACCCGTTCCAGTGGGGCGAGCGCATGATCGAGCACTACCGCGCCAACCGGTGCGACCCGCGCACCAAGGTGCTGGTGTTCAGTGACGCGCTCACCATCCCGCGCTGCATCGAGCTGCACCAGCGCTTTCAGGGTCGCATCCAGACCGCGTTCGGCGTCGGCACCAACCTGACCAACGACCTCGGCCCCGAGGCGCTGCAGATCGTGCTGAAGATGATCGAGTGCAACGGCCAGCCGGTGGCCAAGATCTCCGACGCCCCGGGCAAGACCATGGTCGAGGACGAGGGCTACCTGAAGTACCTGCGCCAGGTGTTCGACCTGCCGGCGCCGCCGCCGACCGGGCCGCTGCGACGCACCCTGCGGGGCGCGCTGTGAGCCCCTGGTCGCTATGAATTAGATAGCTGTTGGCGCTTGCCAGATAAGCGCTGGAAGTGTTTTTGATGTTTGTCTTGACGACGCTCCAATCATGACCGCATGCTCCGCCCCGTCCCTGCGTCGCGTGCTCCAGCCCGCGCGGCTGGCGCTGTTGGCCTGGCTGCTGATGCTGGGCGCGCCGGCGCAGGCCGCCGCGCTCGACGGCAGCCAGCTGTCGCCCATGTGGGCCGTGCCCTTCGTCGGCATCCTGCTGTCGATCGCCATCTGGCCGCTGGCCGGGCCGCATGTCTGGCACCACCACTTCGGCAAGATCGCCGCCGGCTGGGCGCTGCTGTTTCTGCTGCCGTTTGCCTACGTGTTCGGCCCCGGTGCGGCGGCGGCCGGCCTGGTGCATGCGCTGCTGGCCGAATACCTGCCCTTCATCCTGCTGCTGACGGCGCTGTTCACGGTCTCGGGCGGCATCTACATCCGCGGCAACCTCAAGGGCTCGCCGCTGCTCAACACCGCCATGCTGGCCATCGGCGGCATGCTGGCCAGCTTCATGGGCACCACCGGGGCGTCGATGCTGCTGATCCGCCCGCTGATCCGCGCCAACGACAACCGGGCGCGCAACGCGCACGTGGTGATTTTCTTCATCTTCATCGTCAGCAACATCGGCGGCTCGCTCACGCCGCTGGGCGATCCGCCGCTGTTCCTGGGCTTCCTCAAGGGCGTCACCTTCTTCTGGACGGTGGGCCACATCTTTCCCGAGACGCTGTTCCTGTCGGTGGTGCTGCTGGTGCTGTTCTACCTGCTCGACAGCTTCTTCT
>WBZM01000226.1_pt1 | contig 91278 bp, 75 predicted proteins | sample 5204271 | NCBI WGS metagenome assembly WBZM01 (sample SAMN12344346, study PRJNA552823) | activated sludge metagenome | biome: Activated sludge suspended growth; feature: Nitrification reactor; material: Wastewater; isolation source: activated sludge from nitrification reactor of wastewater...
CGGGAGAAAGCCTTCTCCGTCAAACGCGACTGAATGAAAAAATCTTGAGAAAAAAGGAAGTTAGAGAACGAGTCAACGACGTTGACATAAAGATCTTGGCATATAAAATGTTACCTCTGTATCAAGGGGATAGACATTCTGCCGGGTACCTGCCCGAGGTGCAACCGATTTGCCGGCCGCTGATGCAATTATGTCTATGGCGTGCTAGGTTTAGAGCATTGGCCAAACGCCCCCCAGCGCTTGCCGGGCGTCCTCGCTCGCGGCGAAGTGCAGCGCGTGCTGGAGCGGATGGACGGGGTCTGCCGCCTGCGCGCGCGTTTGCTGTACGGCACCGGAATGCGTCTGATGGACGTGATTCGCCTGCGCGTACAGGATGTCGATTTTGCCTTGGCTGAGATACGCATCCATGACGGCAAGGGGGCCAGGGATCGGGTGACGATGCTGCCGGAGGGAGCAAGCGCTGATCTGTGTGAGCACCTTGGGCGGCGGAAATTGGTTTTCGAGGATGATCTGCGAGCCGGCAAAGCGAGCGTTTTTCTGCCAGACACGTTGGAGCGAAAGTATCCGGCGCCAAGAACCTCCTGGTCTTGGCGGTATGTTTTTGTTGCGGGAAGCTATTCGGTCGATCCGCGCAGGGGCGTCGAGCGGCTTAGCGGCTTCATCATCTGGACGAGAAGCTGCTGCAGCGCGCGATGAAGAAGGCGGTCGTCGGATCCGGCATCGACTAACCGGCCACGCCACACACGCTGCGCCATTCTTTCGCCAGTCACTTGCTCAATGGGGGCTACGACATTCGCACGGTCCACGAACTGCTCGGCCACGCCGACGTGAGTACGACGATGATCTACACCCATGTGCCCAAGCGGGGCGGACGCGGGGTTCGCAGTCCGCTCGATGAGCTGCTATAGAGTTGGCAGGCCGATCCATCTTCAGATTGGAGGAATTGCTGATGAGGGTCACTTCGGTAGCTGCACGGAGTGTTTCTCTTGAAGCCTTCGACCTCGAAGATGTCCGGCTTGCTGCGAGGAAATTTACGGTGACGACGCGCCGAGCGTTTCAGGCGGAAATGGCGTTGAAGTATTGTGGTAGCGGTGCTTGGGGTACGGAGGACGTTTTTGGCTGGAGTCGACATGCCGTGCAACCGGGTCTGCATGAGAAATGTAAGGGCATCATTTGTCTGGGGCTGCACGCGTTCTGCTGCGGCGCGAAACGGTGGGAGAAAAGGGCACCCGGAGGTGGCGCAAGCGCTGTGGGAACTGGCGGCAAGTCATGCGCAACAAGATCGGACGTTTCGCACGACGTTGTCGTTCACCCGCCTGACGGCCGTGGAAGCCATCAGGCAGTTGCGCGCGCAGGGATTTGCCGAGGACATACTGCCTTCCCTTCGCGAAGCGGCATGTCGGAAGTGTTGAGCCGCAACGGGTACCAACCGCAACGGGTACCAATTGCGTCCGGTGCTCAAGGCCAAACCCCAAGTCGAGTTCGCCGATCACATCGGCAAGTCCATCCGCCGGCAGAACTATCCGCCCTACGACAGCAAGTACAACCCGGTGGAACGTTGCTGGGGAATCCTGGAAAAGCACTCGAACGGCGCCAAGCTGACCGACGCCCAAGCGATGCTCCTGGGGGTCAGGAGCATGACCTGGACAGGCGCTCATCCCGTCGTCAAACTGAAGCGCACCGTGTACGAAAAAGGAATCACCGTCACCAAGGACGCCATGCAAGCGGTCGCCCCGGCTGCAAGCAAACCCGCTCCTGCCCAAGTGCGGCATCCTGATCCGACCGGCCTGCCCGGGGTGAATATTCGTAGAAGCCGCCCAAGCGGCAATCGAATTCTTCAGGGGGAACGGGTTGAGTCTGCGCAAGATTGCAGCGGGAGTGGGTTGCACGCAGGCATGGGTTTCGCCGGTCAGCGCATTCGGAGCCGCTCATCGCGCGGGTTGCACCCGATGCCGGCATGGCTCGACAGGGCGCCAGCGCGCCGGACGCTGGCGGCTCGCTCTGGTCCTGTCGGTTCAGAAAATCTGGTTGCCGAGATCGCGCACGAGTTGCATCGCGTCGATGTCGGGCACTTCGAACTGTACGTCGTCGAGCGAGACCTCGAAAGGCTGCCCCTGCCGGTAGTGGATGGGGAAGCGCACGCCGAGGCGGAGGTTGGAGCCGAGTTCGTAGGCGGCGAGTTCCCAGCGGTTGTCGTAGACGCTGAAACCGAGCGCGCGCACGCTGACGTAGCCGGAAACGTCGAAGCGGAAGCGGGGTTCGGCGTGCAGGTAGCCTTCGGCGTCGACTTGCAGACCGCGCGCCGGCATCCAGTCGATGTGCACGCCGGCCTCGGCGGCGCCGGCGATGCCCAGCGTGCCGCCGAGTTCGAGGCCGCCGGTGGCGCTGGCGCCGGTGATGCCGAGGCCGATGCCGGCGCGTGCACCGAGGCGGACGCCGGCGTCGGCAGGGACGCTGAGGTGTGCGTCGCCGGTGACGTGCGTGTTTTCTTCGTGCGCCGGGTTGTATTCGATGCCGATGCGCAACTGGTCGAGCGCTCCCGGGCCGATGCCGGCCTGCGCGCTGAGGTTGCCGCCGACTTCGGCGACGATGCCGGGGACGATCGGGATTTGCGTCGCCATATCGAACAGCGTGCGCCGTATCTCGCGCCGCGGGAAAATCTGCAGCGCGGCGGGCAGGCCGATTTCGCCGGAGACGGTGACTTCGCCGTTCGGCGCGAAGCGGATGCCGGCGGTTCCCTGCAGCCAGGGCGCGATCTGCAGCGTTGCCGAGCCGCTGCCATAGACGATGATCGGCGCTTCCGGCGCGGCCGGGCCGGTCGGCTGGCCGTTGCCGTCGAGCGTCCGGTTGGTCGCGCCGGCCTCGACGGTGCCGGAGAGCATCCCGCGCTGGAAGGTGCCGCGGAAAGCGGCGTTGAACGCGCCGTCGTCGTAGCTCACGGTGAGGTCGGAGTTGAGGCCGGGAATCGCCGGCTGCGCGCTGCCGGTGGCGGCGACGCGCCAGGTGTCTTGCGGCTTGCGCACGGTGACGTCGATCGATCCGGAGCGGATCGCCGGGTTGGCCGACAGGCGCAGGTTGCCGCCGATCAGCAGGCCTTCCGTCTCTGAATACTCGACGCGCAGGCCGGCCTGCTGGACGCCGGGGATGTCGGGATCGACGCTGCCGTTGGCGGCGAAGCGGCCGGCCTGATAGTCGATGTGCAGACTGGCCGCGCGGATGCCACGCACCTTGTTCGGCGAGGTGATCGCCAGGTCGCCGGCGGCGCCGAACTGCTCGTTGCGGTACCACATTTCGATGCTGGCGCGGTCGAAGAGCTGGCTGTCGAAGTCGAAACCGCCGGCGAGTTCGAAGCCCTGGCCGGTGCTTGCCGCTGCTTCGAGGTAGCCGGTACCGAGGCGATTGACTTCGAAGTCGGCGCGCCCCTCGACGCCGAGACCGCGCGCCGAGCTGAAGAAGACGGCCAGCGAAGTGTCCTTCAAGGCGAAAGGCGGCGGCAGCGTCAGCTCGCTGCCCTGAAAGGTCTTGCGCAACTGGATCTCGGCGCCGGTGACGAGAATCCGGATGTCGGCGTTGCCGACGAAGGGGACCGTCGGGAGGACGCGGCCTTCGGCGCGCAGACCGCGCTCGCTCAGGCTGAGGCTGTCGAAGGCGATCGGGCTGAGGCCGGGCAACTGCAGGCTGCTGCGCGCGCCGAAATAGTTTTCCTTGATGTACTCGGCGTCGATCGCGCCGCCGTACATGCCGGGAACGGGCTTCAGGCGCCAGCGCATGTCGGGATAGGTGGCGGCGACGGCGCGCGCGTCTTCCGCGCCGTAGGCGCTGACCGTCAGCCAGCCGGCGGTTTCCGCGCTTGCCGGGTTGGGCGTGATTTCGATGCCGGTCAGGTTGACCCGCGGCAGCCAGTTGCGGTCGGGCAGTGCCGACTGGCGGACGTAGCGCGGCACGCCGCCCTGCGCCGAGGTGAAGACGACGGGTTCGTCCTCGCGGTTGAGCCGGCGCATCTGGTCGCCGGTCATCGGGACCAGGACGTTGAGCGCCTGGCCCTGCAGGATCGCCCGGTGCGACCAGAAGTTCTGCGGATTGCCGGCAGTGCCGCCAAGGTCGAAGGGATGGCTCATGAAGTTGACGTAGTAGGCGCCCCAGCGGCGCAGCGCTTCGAAGCGCAGCGGTGGCTCGCCCGGGTGCTCGCTGGCGAAAAGGCTGACGGCGCGGCGCAGCCGGCGGTCGATTTCGGCGTTCAGGCGGGCTCCCGACGAGCCGTTGGCGGTGGCGTCGAGCAGTTCGAAGTTGGACGCGCGATCGGCCGACGACAGCCCACCATACGAGGTGTCGTCCGGATTGACCAACTGGTCCTCGACCATGTGGTCGATCTGGTACGCCGACGGCCGGCCGCCTTCGTCCCAGAAGGGAACCATGTTGGCTTCGAGAATCTGTTCGGAGTTGCCGAAGAGGACGAACTCCGGGTTGCGCTGCGCGCGGAAAAAGTAGGTATCGCTGTCGCGGTGGTAGCCGCCGCTGATCCGCGCCGTGTCCTTCTTCGCTTCGAGCAGGCGGCTGACCGACCGGCGTACCGAGTCGCGCCAGAATTCACCCTGCCGGGTGACGCCGCGCGCGCCCGGACGCAGCGCGAGGACCGCCGGGAAGCGGTCGCGGTTGCGCTCCTTGAACGTCGGCAGGCTGACTTCCGGCAACTGCAGGCGCTTGCGCTCGGTGTCGCTGCCCGGATAGCTGCGCGGGACGCGATCGATCACGGTGCCGTCGGAGAGGGTGAACTCGCCGCTCCCGCCAGCCGGCGCAGGCGTGCCCGTGCCGCCGCCACCCGCCGGCGGCGGTGTGCCGTTGCGCTGCAGGCGGCGCGCCGTGTACGCCTGCTGGACGACGTGCGTCAGTTCGTGCGCCAGCAGTTGGCGCCCGCCATCGCTCGCCGGGTCGAATTCGCCCGGGGCAAAGAAGATGTCGTTGCCGACCGTGAAGGCGCGCGCGCCGGTTTCGGCGCACAAGCCCTGTGCTTCGCTGTCGGTGTGCACGCGAACGTCGGTGAAATCCTTGGCGAAGCGTCCTTCCATCTCGACGCGCAGATGCTCGGGCAGCGGGCTGCCGCTGCCACGGCGCGCCTCGATGCGCTGCTCGGTCGCCTCGCTGACCGCCGTCGCGTTCGCCGCCGGCGTTTCCTCGGTGCGTTGCAGAACGCCGGCACGCTGCACCTTGTCTGCCTCGACGCCTGGCGCCGCCGCTGCGCGCTGGATCTGCTCGGCGGCAGGAAGCGGGGCAATCACCGCGGGCGCCGGCGGCTCGACGCCAGGAGCAACGCTGGCGCGCTGCACGCGCTCGCTGCCGGTGCCCGCTGCCGGCGCGGGCGAGCGCGCGGCTGTGGCCAGCGCGTTCGCCTTGGCGGCCGGCGCGGCAGCCGCGCGCGGACTGCGCGCGAGCTGTCGGGCGACGCGTTCGGCTTCCTGCTCGGACGCGTCGCCGGGAGTACTCATCGCCAATTTCGCCTGCAGATAGGCTGGTGCCTTGCCCTTCGTCGCATTCGCCGCGGCGGCGCGCCGCAGGCGCGTGTTCTCTTGTGGCTTGCCGGCCGGTGCGCGGGAAAGCGCCGAGCGGCGCGCCTGGGTTACGCTGGCCATGCTTATCCTCCGTTTCCGCGCGCGGCGAGTTGGGCGAGCTGCGGCGGCGGCGTGCGGCCCAGCTTGTGGTATTCGCTGGCCAGCGCAGCGACCAGCAGGACCAGTTCGATCGGCTGCCCGGGCGCGGTTTCGCTGAGCGCTGCCGCGTGCAGTACGGCGTTGCGGATGTGGCCGCCGGGCAGGTCGCTGTAACTGGCGAGCAGCCGACAGTCGTCGTCACTCGGCGAGCGCGCGCCGAGGTGTGATCGCCACAGGCGGTAGCGCTCGTCGACGCCGGGTAGCGGGAATTCGATGATCGCGTCGAAGCGCCGGGTGAACGCAGCGTCCAGGCGATTGCGCGCGTTCGTCGTCAGGACGACGATTCCCGGATGGCTTTCAATGCGCGTCAGCAGGAAGTTGGTCATCATGTTGGCGTAGCGCTCGCCGGTCTCCTTGCCTTCGCTGCGCCGGCCGAAGAGCGCATCGGCTTCGTCGATCAGGAGGACGATGTCGAGCGCGGCGGCTTCGTCGAGCAGACGGCCGAGGTTCTTCTCGGTTTCGCCGACGTACTTGTTCATCACCGCGGCCAGGTCGACGCGGTAGAGCGGCGCGCCGAGCTGGCTCGCCAGCCGGCACGCAGCGAGCGTCTTGCCTGAGCCGCTTTCGCCGGCAAAGAGCGCGCGTACGCCGGCGGTCGGCGTCGCCAGGCTCGGGCCGAGGCCGGTCCACAGGCGCTCGCGCCGGCGGCAGCGGCAAATCAACTGCGCAAACTGCTGTTCCGTTGCCGGCGGCAGGACGAGCGCGTCGGCGCCGACCTCGCGCGCGAGCGGCTGCGCCAGCAGACGTAGCCGCTCGGCGGCAAAGCCCAGCCGCACCTGGCGCAGATGGCCGAGGTCGGGCGGCGCGTCGTCGCCCGCTGCAGCGCGGCGGATTCGCCCGGCAAGCGCAGCGATCGTCGCGCCGTCGAGCTGCGCGCATTCGGCGAGCGCCGGCGCGGCGTCCGGCCCCAGAGCCTGTTGCCAGGCACGCCGACGTTCGTCCAGGGTGAGCGACGGGATGACGATCTCCAGCGCATCGGCGACCTCTACCGTGCCGTCGACTCCGACAACGATGACGATCGGCGTCAGGCCGAGCGCCGTCGCCGCCGGCGAGAAGCTCTCGCCTGGCCCGAGCGCCAGCGGCAGAACGGGTAGCCAGCCGGCGTAGCGGCAAGCGGCGGCGAGCAGTGGCCGGCTGTTCCACTCGCCCGCGTCGCATTCGACGGCGTGCAGTCCGGCGCCGGCCGCCAGGCGCGCAGCCAGCGCCAGACCGGCGGCGCGCGCGCCGCGCACGACGACGAGCGGCGCTGCGCCCTGGCGCAGGCTGGCGATGATCGCCGGCAGCATCTGCTCGAGTTGCGCCGGCAAGGCAATCGCCGGATCGCTGGCGAGCGAGCGCAACTCGCGCCAGACCTGCCGGTCGCCGCAGCACAGCGCCCACAGGCGCGGGGAAACGTGCAGGCTGGCGAGCGGCAGCGCGTCGTCGCCGGCGATGCGCGCCAGTTGCGCCCGCACCAGCGGATGGTTGGGCCAGCTCAGCGGCGGCAGCGGCAGGGCAAAGAGCGCCTGGCTGAGTTCTGCCAGCAGATGCAGGCTGGGCCGCGTCTCGTCGGCTGGTGCCTGCAGTTCGGCAAGCGCCAGATTGATCAGGTGGCTGGCTTCGGCCTCGCCGGCGAGCGCGAAAGCGAACCACTCGTGCAACTGCAGGCGAAAGTCGTGCAGGATACGGCCGCAGGGACCGGGCATCTGCGGCGCGCGCAGCGCCAGCTCGCGGCAGGCGCCGAGCCAGTCGCCAGGCGCCTGGGCGAGCAGCGAGTAGAGTTCTCCGTCACCGGCCAGACTCTCGAAGACCGCCGACGGCGCGCCCAGGCGCTCGCCGGCGAAACGCGCCAGACCGGCGTAGACGAAAGCGCGGTTGAGCGCCGGCACGGCGACCGCGGCCGGCGTCGCCGGCGCATTCATGGCGGGAAACCGGGCGGCGGCGCGTCGCCGCTGCCGTAGTGGAAGCTGACCACGCGACCCAGCCAGGACAGCCAGCCGGGGTTGACGTCGAGTCCGGCACGCCGCACCGGCAGGCTGGCGTCGGCCAGGCGGAAATGGACATCAACGTGGCTGCGCGTGACGACGACGCGCGCCGCGCGCAGGTAATGTTCGGCGACGCTGAAAAGCGGGCCGTAGCGCGCCATCCCGATCTGCAGCAGAGCGCTTTCGGCGGGCAGCGGCGGCAGCGTGGCGAGTTCACCCGGATCGTGGAGACCGATCTCAACGGCCAGGAAGCCGGCGAGCGGCGGGTCGGGGACGAGGCCGAGGCAGTAGCCCAGGCGCACCAGCCAGCGCCAGCCGCAGGCGGCGGGCGCGCGCTCGTCAAGGCGGGCCTGGACGGCGGCCAGGGCGAGAAAGTTGAGGAGATAGAAAAGGCCGCCGCATCGGGTCAGGAAGTCGTGTTCGGCGGCAAGCGCCGGCGCCGCGGAATCGTCGGCCGCGAGGCGGCGCACAGCATCCGACTCGCCTGTGGTCGCCGGCGCTGCGGCGAACGGCGCCGCGGCGCGCGCCGGTGCAGCCGCTGGCCGGCGCGGCGGGCTTTCGCTCGCTGCCGGCAGCGCCAGGTCAGTCGCCACGCCGGCCGCGGCGGCAGGCGCAGCGGGCAAGACCGGCGGTTCGCGCCCGCCTTGCCCGGCGCGCGCTGGCGGCGCGCCCGCGCGATGCGGTGCGGAAGCGGCTGCGCCTCGCTCGGGAAGGGCTGTATCGGTCTCGGTCGAGCGAGCGCCGGCGGCGCGCGGCGGCGTTCGGCCAGCCTCGGACAGATCGGCGGTGGCGGTGCCGTGGGCGATCCCGTACGCCAGCGCAGCCCGCAGGCGCGCACCATGCGGTGTGCCGAGCAGCGCCGGAAAGCGTTGCCAGGCGAGGAGCAGCGCCGCCAGTTGCACGACCGCTTCGCCAGCGGCGCGCCCGAACAGGCAATGCCAGGATGCCGGCGCCTGCGCCAGTGCCGCGCGCAGACCCGCGTCCGCGACGAGCCGCTCGGCGGCCGCCGGTGCAGCCGGCAAAGCCCATCCGGTGGCCTGGCCAATCGCGCCGACGATCTGTCCGGCAGCGGCGTTGTCGAGCCGCCGCCAGAAGGCGCCGGCGAACGGCGTGCGCTCGACCCGAGCGAGGATTTCGGCGCTGAGCAGGGGCTCTTCGGCGAGCAGTTCGACAATCGCCGAGCCAGGCGGCAAGCGGGTCAGCCGCTGTTCGCGCCGCCAGAACCAGCGCTCGCCGGCGCGTCCGGCGAGCAGATCGACGAGCAGGCAGGCGCGCTGCGCGGCGCGCGAGGCAAAGTGCACCGCCGCGGCCTGATCGGCCGCCGGCAGCCAGGCGTCGACCGACTGCGCGGCGAGCTGGCGCGTCGCCTCCGCTGCGTGCCAGGCGATGTCCTGCGGCGTGCCGCGCAGACTCAGGTGGCGGATGAAGAGCAGCCGCTCGGCGCCGACCTCCGGCCACGGTGCACGGTCGAGCGCGGCGAGCAGCGGCGCCCGGCCGCGCGAGACGGCGGCCCGACTGCCGCGCATTTCGACGCGCGCGAGCGTCACCTGGGCGGCCGCCACGCTGTTCCCCTTACGCCTTGCGGGCGCCGGAAACGCGGAACGAGGTGCTCAGGCTGGCGCTGGCGTCGAGCACCTGGGTGATCGAGGCGAGCGTGCCGTTCGCGTCGTGGTCGTCCACGCGCAGCAGGCCGATCACGCGCTGCCGGTCGTCGACCAGTTGCAGCTCGGCACCGGGGGACGGAACGCGGTTGAGCTCGAGGCGCAGCGCCTCGCCGACGCGGAAGCGCCCGGGCAGCGTGCGCAACTGGCCGTGCAGGAGTTCCTCCGGGTCGTCGCCGACCGCAAGCAGCAGGCAGGCGCGCACGAAGTTGCGCATCGCCGTGCGCGCCGCGCCGCCTGCTTCCGCGTGCAGTTGCCGGAACCACCAGGCGACCAGCTCGGCGAGCGTGCGGATGCCGTTGAAATCGGCTGCTTCGGCCAGCGCGATTCCCGGCCACTGCTCGGGCGTGTCGACCGCCAGGCGATCGGCCTCGGCGGCGCGCGCCCAGGCCAGGCGGAGCGACGGACTGATGCTGCGCAAGCGCGCCAGCAGGCAGCCGGCGGCGGCGTCGAGACGCTGGTGCAGCGCACGCGCCGGCTCGCGCAGCAGGGGAACCGGTCCAGCCAGCAGGTCTTCGAGGGCGAGGATCAGGTGCCCCTGCAGTTGCAGCTCGCGCATCGTCGAAGCGGTGAACGGTCGCCCGGCGAGGTCGCCGAGCAGCGCGCGATTCTGCGCGACGATTCCCTGCAAGGCGCCGGCCGGGACAACGGTGGTTTCGGCCAGGCGCAGCGCGACACGCTGGCGGCGCGCGACGACCATTCTTTCCAGCCGCGTGCGGCTGGGCAAGAGGTGTGAAAGCTCGTGCAGCATCGCCCAGTCGGCCACCGGAATGTCGAGCACGGCTTGCATGAAGGGTTCCAGCTCCTCGGCCAGCGGCGTCGCGCGGTTGGCGCAGCCGGGTACCAGATCGTCGGCGGAAGCGAAGCGCAGCTCGAGCGGATCGGGCAAGGTCTGGGTAAGCGGCGTTTCGCGCTGCTTGACGTAGAACAGACCGACGTTGCTTTCGATCACCCGGCGCCGCTGGCGGTGCGCTTCTTCGACGTTGCGCCAGTGGTCGACGAGCAGGCGCTGGGCGACCAGGTAATCGTCGAGGCTTTCGCTGCGCGTCCGCTCGAGCACGCCGAGCCGGTTTTGCTCGCCCGGGATGCGCGCCTCGATTTCGGCCAGGTCGGCCTGCGCGTCGGCAAGCGCCTTCTGTTGCCGGCGGCGGACGTTGATCAGCGCCAGGCGCAGCGCCTCGATACTGCGAATGTCGTCGCTGATCACGGCGCCGGCGCCGAACAGCGCCGAGTGCGTGTTGTGCTCGACCTCGACCAGTTCGACGGCGTTCGGTGCTTCCGGCTTCTCGCGCAGCGGAATGCGGAACTTGCTGCCCAGCGTCGGCAGCGCTTTCTTGAGCAGCGTCGTCGGCGCCCCCTTCTCGATCCCGAGCTGGCTCATCAAGGCGAGATACTCGGCCTCCGGCAGGTGCTTCTTCAGGTAGTCCTCGACGCGCTGGAGGAGCGAGCGCGACTTGCTGCCGACGCCCTCGAGCGCGATCCGGCGCAGCGTCTCGATGCCGACGCGCGCATTCAGGAAATGGTCGCGCACCGGGTCGATGTGGCGCATGACGCCGTAGCTGTCGGCCGCTTTCGAGAAAGTCGGCTGGACGAGCGGCTCGACCGCCGCGGCTGCGGCGGGCGTGGGGGCGGTCTGCTTCGCCGTCTCGCCGATCATGCTGTTCATCTGCAACTCGGCGGCCATCGCGGCCGTCTGCAACTGGCTGCCCAGGTTGAGGTTGGTCGCCGACTGGAGCAGCGAGTTGAGCGGTATCTGGGCCATCATTTACCTCCCGCAGTCGATTGCACGCTGTTCGTCAAATCGGGGGTGAGCGCCCCCGATTGCGCCCAGCGCATCAGCTTGAGACCACTGCCGTCGCCGCTGACGCCACCGGCGAGCGCGCTGAACGACAGGGTCAGCGCGTCGAGTTGCTGGCGCTGCAGGCCGAGGTAGTCGCCGACTTCGTTGAGCAGGGCAAAGCTCTCGGCAAGTTCGCCTTCGAGCGCGCTGATCTGCTCTTGCAGCGCGGCGCGCTGATGCAGCAGGCCGTCGCTGCTCAGATCGGGCGCCGGTGGCACCGCTCGTCCGCGATACGGCGCCTGGACGTGCGACAGCCAGGGTTCGGGCAGCGGAAGGTCGTCGTCGGGCAGCGCGCGGCGGCGTTCGGCGACCAGTTGGTCGCGGTAGGCGTCGGGCGCCAGCGGCGCGGCAACCAGCGCCGACGCTTGCGCGGCACGCAGTGCGTCGGCGCTCAGCCGGCCGAAGATCTGCTGCCACTGGCTGCGCCAGTCGCTCCAGTCGTGCGCGGCCTGGTTGTAGCGCAGGAAGAGCTGGCGTTCGAGTTCCAGATCGCGCGGCGGCAGGTCGAGCAGGTCGTGCCGGAATTCGAGGTCGGGAATCGCCAGGAGCAGGCGAATCCGCTCGTGCCGGGCGTGGATCAGGTCGATCGTGCCGCGCGGCAGCTCTTCGGCGATGATTCCCTGCACCGTGCTCGCGGGGACCGGAATCAGGTCGATCCCCAGGTCGCGCGCGGCAAAAACCAGCCGCGGCGGGTTGCCGGCCGGGTCCTGGACGAGGAACTGCGGCAGCGGCCCGGCCGCCGGCAGATAGGGAATGCCGAGCAATTCGGCGAGATCAGGGCGCTGCGTGCTGCTGCCCTCGAGCAGCGCCTGCACGCGCGGGTTGTCGCGCAACAGCCTCTGCCAGACGGTCGCCGTGTGCGCCAGCAGCGTGCGATAGGCCGCGTCGTCTTCCGCCAGATAGCGCCCGGCGACGGCGTCGATCCACTCCGGCCGGCGGGCGACGACCTTGACCAGTGCCAGCGGAACGGCACCCGCCGTCGCCTCGAAGGGGCTGCGCGTGAGGAACTCGACGCAGACGCGGTTGGCGATTTCGGCCTGGCGCATCGCCAGCCAGCGCGAGTTGACGCTGACCCGCTGCAGGCCGGGGATGATCACCGTTTCCAGGCGGCGATCGCGCAAGGGATCGACTTCGCGCCGGGTTGCCGGCTGCAGTTCGGTCGCCGGATCGATTTCCTGCACGCTGGCGCGCAGGGTCAGGAAGTAGATCCCGTCGAGCAAGGGCGAGTCGGCGTCGCGCTCGGCCTGTTCGGCGAGCGCCGGCCAGTCGGTTTCCAGCGGGTAGAACAGGCGCACGAGCTGGCCGCCGCCGCCAACCGCCTGGCCAGGCTGAACGCGCAGCCGGGTAGCGCTGCCGCCGCCGCTGACCTGCAGTTGCAGGCCGCTGACGATTCCCGCCGGGAGCAGGCGGACGAGCGGCGCGACGCGGTCGTCGACGTAGGCCTGGAGAAGTTCGAATTCGCGCTCGGAGAGCGCCCGCCCGGGAAACAGGTTGAGCTTGCGCGGATCGTCGCGACCCGCTTCGGGGACCTGCAGGTGAATGATTCGCCTCATGCCCGTTCTCCTCTGTCTGCCGACGTTCAGCCGACGAGCTCGCGCCAACGTTTGACCAGATCGGCCGACAGCCCGAAGTTGCCGCCGATTTCGACGAAGACTTCGGGCACACTGAGCTGGTTGGCCACCAGCATTTTGCCCAACTGGCTGCGCAAGTCGGGAAAGCGCTTCGGAACCTCGCCGATTTCTTCGAGCGAGGCCCAAAGAAGCTCGTCGTGGCGACGTTCGACGAGCAGCAGGATCTCGATGACGGCCAGGCGTACCGTCGTCTGGTCGCCGATCCGATCGTCCAGCTTCTCGGCGTTGAGCGCTTTCGCGCCGCGCAGGCGAGCGATCTCGGGGAAGGAAAATTCGGCGCGCAGATCGACCCGGCGGACGAGTTCGGCCTGCGCGCTGGCCAGGCTCTTGCGCGCCGCCTCGAGGTCGGCTTGCGCCTTGTTGGCCAGCGCCGTCTGCGTGTTGAGCTGCGCCTGCAGTTGATCGATCGTCGCCAGATTCTTCGACAGCGCTTCGTTGGCGCTTTGCGCATCGCGCCGCGCGCTATCCGTGTCGCTCAGCGCCTTGTCGAGCTGCACGCGGGTCGTCACAAGTTGTATGTTGGCCGCATCCAGCTTGGCCTGCAGTTCCTTGATCTCGTTGCGCGCAGCCTGCAGCGCCTCGTCGGAAGCGCCGCCGGCGTTGCCGAGTTCTTCGATCCGTTTGCGCGCGCTGGCCAGTTCGGCGGCTGTTCGTTCGAGCGTCAGACGTGCTTCGGCGAGCAGCGCCTGGCTGCGCTCGGCTTCCTGCGCGAGCGTGCCGCGCTGCTCTTCGCTGGCGGCCAGTGCCTGCGTCAGTTGCTCGATCTGCTGGCGCGTCGCTTCATCCAGGCTGTGGTCGTTGCGCGCTTCGTCGAGCTGCTTGCGCAGCAGCGTCAGTTCGTCCTGCAACTCGCTGATCTTGTCGCTCGATGCGGCGAGCGCGGTGGCCAGGATGGCCGCGTTGCGCTCGCCGGAAATCATCGTCGCCAGCCTGGCCTGCGCCTCGGCGAGATCGTTTTCCAGCACCTGCACGCGGGCCAGCGCGTCACTCAGGCGCGTGTCGCTGCCCAGCGCCAGCGATTCTTCCAACTTGCCGATGCGGGCGCGCAACTCGGCGTTGGTCTGCGTCAGACGGCCGGCGGCGGCTTCTGCCTCGCCGGTGCGTTCGAGCGCGCTGTCGAGCTGTTCTTCGAGTCCTGCCAGGTCGGGCGGCAGCCCCTGTTCCAGCGCGGGCAGCGCGAAGCCGCGCGCCAGGACGACCGCCGAGACGTTCGTTTCGGCGGTGCGCGGCGGGCGGCGGACGAAGAGCACGTCGTTTTCCGGGACGCTCTCCCAAATCTGCTTCCAGACCGCTGCGTCGGTGTCCAGGCGATGCACGCGCGGCGCCGCGAACAGGCGCAGCGCGAGCACGTCTAGGCGCGCAAGCAGACCGGTCTTGCCGGTCGCACCGACGTTCGGGTCGGCTTCGAGCTGGCGCGCGCGCAGCGAGAACGCCTGTTCGTCGAGCGGCACGAGGACCATCAGGTCGATGTCCTGATCGCGTTCGAGGTCGATCGGCGCGAGCAGCGACGAATCGGCAAGCAGGCGCGGCAGGTCGCTGCGCCGCACCGGCGCGATTCCCACGTCGTATTCCTTGGGGAAGAAGGTCTGCGTGCCGGCGACCGGGTCGATCGCTGCCTTGGGCAAGGGGCCGCACGGCGGCAGCAGGCGGAAGTACTGGCTGGCGGCAAAGCCGCCGCGCTGGCCGGCGCTCTGGCGTACGGCGACGACGTCTTCAAACAGCTCACGGTAGTGCGCCGCGAGGTCAAGCTGCACCGCCTCGCCGGCGAGCGGCGAACGCAAGGGCCGGCGAACCAGCGCGAGATCGAGCCACTGCGGACGCATCTGCTCGATGGCGAGCAGGCCGAGCGCGATCGCGTCGTCGCTCGGCAAGGCCAGGCGGCCGCTCGCCTGCACCAGCTCGCGCGCCAGCGCGGCGCGTACGGCAAGCCCGTTGCCGCGTGGCAGCGGCACGGGAAGCGCTACGAGGACGAGCTCGACGCCTTCCGAGAAGGCGCTGACGCGCCATTGGCGACGACTCGCGAGGTCGGCCGGATACGCCTCGGCGACGCCGCTGATGACTTCCGCATGCTGCAGGGCGACCGCGTAGAGGCCGCGCTCGAAGCGCCGGTAAGCACCCTGATTGAGCGTCGCGATCAGCGCGCTGTTCTGCAGGTCGGCCTGCAGGCTGCGCCCGCTGAGCTGCAGGACGCGCCCGGACGGGGCAATCGCCAGGCCGGGTCCGACGCGCAGCAGGTGGTCGTCGACCAGGCTGAGTTCCAGCCCTTCGGCGATTCCGCTGCCGAAGGATTGACCGAGTTCGAGCAGGCGCTCGTCGAGGTAGATCTGATCGCGCGTCAGGTCGGAGGCCTTGAGCAACTGGCCGTCGAAGTAGTTCGTGCGCGACAGGCGGGGGTCTATGCTGCCCAGCCGGTTGCCGGTCGGACCGCTGGTGCCGCCGGCAAAGGGCTCGAAGTTGATGGTGATCGCCATGATGATGACCTCAATCGCGGAGCAGACGCGCCAGCGTGCTGGCGTTGAACAGGAAAGGCCGGACCAGGTTGTCGATGCTGATCCGGCGCGGATTGACGATCAGGTCGAGCTCGTCGGTAAGCCGCAGCGAGACGCGTGCAAGCAGCGTACGCGCCAGTTCGGCGGCGCTCAGCGTGAACGATTCGCGCGTGCGCAGCGCCTGGTTGTCGTCGCCGAGCGCGTAGAGCAGACGCGCGCCGAGTTCGAGCTGCGCACGCGTGCCGCCGCTCGCGTCGGCCACCCGCTGTTGCTCGCCGGCGGCGAGCCGATCGGAAATTTCGGCGTAGTCGCGCAGTCCGTTGTGCGCGGCAAAGGGGTGGGCGCGCGACGCCAGGTCGGCCGGCCGCTCGGCGACCAGTTCGTAGAGCACTGCGTCCTGCATGCGGCTGGGCCCGACCGGGTCGGTGCCGGCGTTGATCGCCGTCGCCATCACCGGCTGCAGACCGCTCGGGCAGTCCTGGTAGCGCATCGTCACCTTCAGCCAGAGCAGCTTGTCGGTCTCGTCGTAGCCGTCGCGGATGAGCGCCGCCCAGGCGTCCGCGTCGGCATGGACGGTGGTCAGCCAGGCGCGCAGGTCGATGCAGTAGGGTTCGAAGACGCTGACCTGGCGCCCCAGTCCGTCGACGCCGATTCCCGGGCTGACGATCAGGCGGACCCTGACCTGGCTCGTGTCGTTCCCGGGATCGGCGCCGTCCAGGCTGACGCGCAGGCCGACCACGGTTCCCGCGCCGTGCAGCCAGTAGGCGTGCCGGTTGTGCCGCCGGCGGTGGTAGTCCTGTTCGGCGCGCGTCGCTTCGATGCCGAGCAGCATTCCCGGTTCGAAACTGACGCGGCGCAGCGCGTCGTCGAAATGGCCATCCGCGGCAAGGCTGGAATCGGTGACGGCGTTTTCGTCGGCCTGGCTCATGCCCAGTCTCCTCGAGGGTCGATCGGCGCCATCGGTCGCGCGTTTTCGGGCGACAAGGCTACCGGATTTTGCAGCAGATCACCCCGGCCAAGCCGGCTTTCGTCCAGGCGGACGCGCGCCGGCGGCGGCTGGGTTTCAAGATAGGTATCGATGCGCAGCAGCGGCGACAGGCCGAGAACGAAGGGATGTTCGCTCGCCACGACGCTCCATTGCACGATCGCCGGCACGAGTTCGGGCAGCACTTCCTCGACCACCGTCTGCAGAGCCCGCGCCGGACCGTGCAGGACGACCGTCAGGCGGCGCGCGTACTCGTCGAAAAAGTGCTCGACCCGCTCGCGTTCGTTGCCTTCGGGCGCCAGCCCGGGGGCGAACAGCGCCAGCACTTCGGTCGCCTGGTCGGCAGAGAGAATCAGCGTTTCGCCGACGATGCTGTTGCCCGACTGCCCGGTACCCAAGGTCAGCGGGTGACGCGCGTCGTCGAAGGAAACGCCGAGCACGGTGGCCAGCGTCCGGCGCAGACGGAAAAGCTCGACCGGAACGACCTGGCCGCGGCCGACAGCGCCGTCGGTGATCAGGTCGAGCGCCTGGCAGAGGCCGGCGAAGCTGCCCTTGTGCGCCTGCAGGCGGCCGAGCGCCGACAGCCAGCGGCGCTGGCGCTGCTCGGACCAGTGTGGGCGTAGCCGCGTGCCGAGCATTTCGGCCAGGCGGGGCAGCCACGCGCGCGGCGCAGCGTGCGGGTAGAGCAGCGTCTCGGCAGCGGCGATGCGATCTTCGAGCGGGGTCAGGACGCCGTAGAAGCAGGCGAGCAGGCGTTCGCGCAGGTCAGCGCCGTTGGCCGGCACCGCTTCAGCCGGCAGACGGGCAGACGGCGCTTCCTGCTGCTGGAAGTGATCGGGCAGATAGTGCGTCTGCCACGAGAAGCGCGGGTAGGCGACGCGCAACGCGTAGATCGCCGGGCTGTGCCGGCCGTCGCCGCTCAGCCGCAGGACAAGCCGCAGGTAGCGCCCGCGCACTTCGCGGACGGCGCCGTTCGGCCGCTGCAGGAGGACTTCGAAGAGACCCGAGCGACCGGCAAGCGGCGCCGCTCGACCGGTCGCGAAGGGCAGTTCGCTCGCCAGCGGCGACCACAGCAGCGCGGGTTGTGCCTCGTAAAGATCGTCTGCGTCGTCGGCCAGCGCGTCCCAGTCGTCCGCCGCGCGCGCGCCGACGTCTATCGTGCAGCCGGGTGGAATGCTCGCTTCCAGATAGACGCGGTCCCAGACCACGCCCGGCGTGCCCGAATCGAGCGCCGGGTGTTCGCCGAGCAGCGCCCGGCCGCTCGGCCGGTAACGCGCCTGCGCCAGCCGGTAGAGGCGATGCACGCCGTCGTCGGCGAGCTGGCGGACGAGATTGTCGCGCTGCCGGACGAAGCGCACGCCGGCCTCGCTGCGCCGCGGCCAGCGCTCCGGCAAGAGGCGGGCAGTCGGCGTGGCGAGCGAGACGACCGGGCAGTCGCGCCGCAGCGTGCGCGCCGCGCCGTTTTCCAGCGGCGGCAGGAGAATGACTCGCTGCCCGCCGAGCGCGGCAAGATCGACCGCCAGCGGCAGTTCTTCGGGCAAGGCATGCTGGGAAAAGGCGGCCGTCGCGCTGGGCGCCAGCGGGCGCGCAAAGACGACTTGCCGCGGCGCTGCGTCGTTGCCCTCGACGGCGAGCGCCAGGATGAAAAGCGACTCGTCGTCGGCGGCAAGCGCCAGCACGCCACGCTGGCCGGGCAGCGTCTGCTGCCAGACGCAGCGCAGCGGGTCGGGCTCGACGACGAGCGGCTCGAAACGATCGGCGCGCGGCGTGTAGGGCTGCAAGAGCGGCGCTCCGGTACACAGCATCAGATCGGTCGCGGCGAGCAGCCAGACCTGATCGGCCGCGTCGACCCAGGCGCGCACGGCGCCGATCGGCGTCGGACAGCGCGCCTGCCAGCGGTGGCGCAGATGGACGGCAAGCACGCCATGCACGCTGCCGCCGTCGGTGAACGGCGCGGCGAGCAGACCGCTGCCGCCCAGGTGGAGATCGGTGAAGGTGCAACCGGGCGGGGCATCGACCGCATCGAGCGTGGCACCGGCGAGGTCACCGGCCGCCGGGTCACCCGGCACGCGTGCCGCGCGCACGACGTCCCAGGTGGTCGTCGGCCAACCGAGGGCAAACTCGACGCGCCGGCGGTCGGCCGACAGGCGGGCGATCTGCCCGTGGTCGTCGAGCACGTACGGCGTTGCCGCGCGCCAGAGCGCCAGCGCCTCGTCGACCGGCAGGCGCGGCAGGCGCGGCTCGCCGGCGGGAGCGAGGGTCAGCGCGCCGGCCTCGGCGTCCCAGACGCACTGCCGGCTGCGCTGATGGAAATCAGCCGCGCCGGCGAGCAGCAGGAAGCGGGTGCCGTTGCTATCCATGACTCAGCAGACGTCGGGAATGACCGGCACCGGCACGGCGCGGCGGGTCGGCGAGCTGCCGGTGCTGCCGCTGGCCGCACCCGGCAGGACGAGGCTGCCCGGGGCGAAAGCGCGCGGCGGTGCCGGCTGGCCCTCGCCGGCTTGCAAGGCGACCGCCATCAGCTCGGGCAATTGGTAATCGGTGAGCGGCAGCGCCTGCCGGTCGCTGAGTTCGAGCCAGGCGAGCGTCGTCAGATCCTGGTAGAACAGGCGCAAGCCATTGACCGCTTCGACGCCGTCGACGCGCCCGGCCTGCGTGCGCAACTCGTTGATCTCGACGCTTCTCCCGCGCGGCCAGCCGGCGCCGCGTAAACCATGCGGTGGCAAGGGCCAGAGGTAGGCGACGAGCGCCTGTTCGACGGCGCGAAAGACCTGTTGCTCGCTGCTCGGGTCGATGACTTCGAGCGAGACGGCGAGCGAAATCGGCTGGTACTGCGGGCTGAGCACGTACAGCTCGCTGCCCAGCAGCGTGCGCGCGCTCAAGTACTCGAAGACCTCGCGCAGCGTTCCGGCGGTCGGCCGCGGTGCACCGCCGAGCGCCGGTTCGCCCGGCGGCAGGACGAAGACGCTGACCACGCCGGGCAGATTGCGCCGCACCGAGGCGAGATTGGCACCGGGGAAGAAGCCGGCCACCGCGTCGGCGCGCGCCAGCGGGCGCAGCGGGTTGTCGCGCGCCAGCAGGGCGAAATCCTCGGCGGTCACGGCGCGCTCGCGGTGTGCCAGGAAGGCCGGGATGCGGCGCTCGGCCTCGTCTATCGTTTCGCCGTCGACGCCGCCACGCGTCGGCCACTCGTGCCGCACCTTCAGCCGATGGCCGTCGATCGCGCGGATGCTGCCGGCCGGCAGGTTGCCCGCGCTGCCGCCACCGAAGCGGTACCAGGCGGCGCGGATGCGCGCACCGACCGGCGGTCGGCGGCCGCGCACACCGTCGCCGAAACGCACGCTGCCGGTCTCGCCGTCGACCGTATAGACCGGACTCTCGGGCCCCTGACCGGCGAGGTGATCAACCTGCTGCCAGGCGACGAAACGCCCGCCCTCCTCGACCTCGACGCGCACCTCGCGGTGGTCGACGCCGGCATCGGGCAGGTGCAAGACCTGCTCGGGGCGGCCGTTACCGGCGCCCAGCATGCGGTCGCGCGCGACGCCCTGGCCAAGGACTTCGACACCATTGACGCCGAGCGTGGCGAACTCGAGCGGGTCGCCATCGCGACTGGAGAGGCGCAACCAGAAGAGCATCTGGCCGGCAACGAGATCGGCCGGCGGTTCGGGAGGCGTTTCGCCGAGACCGGCGTATTGCGGGTCGACCGCCTCGCTGATGCGCAGGAAATCGGCGCTGCGCGGCAGGCGCAGGCGAATCACGCCGGTCTGCCGGCCGCCGCGCGAGGTATCGACGACGTTTTCCAGCGGCAGCCAGGTGACCTCGCCCGGTTTTTCGTCGGGCGCCGGCCACCAGGCGAGGTCCCAGGCGAGGCGGCGCGGCGAGACGCTGGCCGCCAGTTCGCCGTCGATCTCGTCGTTGGGCGCCAGCGCGAGGTTGAGGATCGCTCCGGCGATCTGCCGACGGACGCGCTCGGCGTGCCCGACGAGTGCCCGCGGCAGCGCGCAGGCGAGGTAGAGCGCACCGTCGAGGCTGCCCACGGTGGTCAGCCGGTCGCGCCCGGGGAGCAGGCTGAGTGGCCGGAAAGCGGCCGGCTCGACGCCGTATTGTTCGCGCAACTGGTTGAGCGAGATGCCCTCGGCGGCGAGCGCCGCGGCGTCCAGCGCGTGCTTGACGAGCAGGCGCAGTTCGAGCGGCAGCGGCTGCACTTCGCCGACCGTGGTAAAACTCAGGCGGCCCGCCTGCAACGGCGTTTCGGCATGCACCAGCGGCGGCAGCACCGAGCCGGCGAGCGGATCGAGACAGACGACGCCGCGCGCCGGGCGCGCCGGGCGCAGCGGAATCTGGAGCAGATTGAGAAAGGCCAGGCGCTGCCGCTCGGGGATGCGATTGGCCCGGTAGATGATGGTTTCGGTCAGCCAGGCGAAAAGGTCGACCAGCGCGTACGCGGGGTCGCCCGGCGCCAGTTGCGTCAGGTCGGGAACGTGCCTTTGCAGGCGTTGCTGCAGTTCGGCGACGAGGTCGTCGAAGCGGCGGTCGTCCAGGTCGGGAATCGGCAGGGGCATGATCGTCGTCCTATGGGCCGAGTTCGATGGCCAGATCGAAAGTGTCCCGGCTGGCGTCCTGGCGCAGCCGGTAGCGGATCGACAGATTGATGTGCGACAGACGCTGCGGGTCGGCAACGACGCGCACTTCCTCGACGCTGACGCGCGGTTCCCAGCGCGCCAGCGCACGCTGCGCCGCGTCGGCGATCAGCGCGCGGGTCGTCTCGTTGTTCGGATGGTGGATGAAGTCGCGGATTCCGGCGCCGAATTCGGGGCGCATCAGACGCTCGCCGGGACGCGTCAGCAGAATGTTGAGCATCACTTCGCGGATGCTCTTGTTGCCGTCCTGCCAGGGCAGACGACCGGCGGCATCGACCCCGTCGAAGAGCGGGAAACTGACGATCGGCGGCTGCGGGGCGGCCATTCTCACTCCTTGAGCAGCTTCCCGCACAGCCGCGGCAAGGCCAGGATGGCCCACGGCAGCCAGCCGAGAAACAGGTTGAGCAGGTTGATCAGGATCATCAGGATGATCATCGCGCAGATCGTGACGACCGGAATGCTCAGGCTGATCATCCAGCACAGGCCGCAGCGATTGCCCGGCCCCCCCTCGGCGGGCGGCATTTCGGGCGAAATCTTGAGCAGTTTGTCGGCCAGCGACTTCGGAGCGAGCAGCGCGACGCCGCGCGCCGCGCCGCGCTTGAGGTCGTCCAGGCGGGGCAGAATGATCGCTTGCGGCCGCTGAAAGTCGGGGTCAAGCGGCGACGAAACGCGAAAAGGCAGGCTGGGCGCGCCCCAGGCGATGCGCTCGCAGCCGCACTCGTCGTGCCAGCGGACGAAAGGAACGACGTGGAAGATGTCGTCCTCGCCCTGCGCGAAGCGCGGCACGGCCAGACCGTCTTCGTTGCGTGCCATGGCGCGCCGGCCGCGCGCGGTGATCAGTTGACGCAGCAGCGTCGCCTGTTCCTCGCTCAGGTAGAGGTCGATGACGATCGGCGTGGTGAACGGGATTCCGCCTGAGGTTGCCTGGAAAGGCAAGGGGCTGGTCGCCGGCGAAGCGCGGCCGGCGGCGATCGCCGCGTGCCAGTCGAGGATCGCGGCCTCGCTGCCGGTCAGCCAGGTGAGCAGGTCGTGGCCGCGCTCGTTCCAGTTCGGCTCGCCGTAGCGGTCGTAAGGCTGCGGCGGGTGCGCCAGCGGCGCGCCGTAGAAGCTGATCTGGCTGAGCAGCGTGCGCAGCGCTTCGTTGTCCGGATTGCCGGCGTCGGTGACGCGATAACGCAGGAGAACGCCGATCAACTCGTGGAATGCGTGCCGGGCGTAGCCGTAAAGCACCGGGCGGCTGTCTTCGCGCCGCCAGGCGCGCGCGTCGCGCGCGCCGAAAGGCCAGGTCAGTTCCTGCGCCAGCTCGGCTTCGGTCGTCGCCGGAATCGGCACTTCGCCACGCACGCGGTAGCTGCCGCCGAGCGGCAGATATCCCCAGAGCAGCGTCCGGCTGCGCGTGCGCGTCTCGCTTTCCCGGCTGTGCGTGAGCAGCGCGTGCATCGGGTAGGTCTCTTCGCCGCTGTACGGCGGTTCGGGAAAACGCGGCTGGAGCAGGCCGCGCTGCAGGTAACGCCGGTATTCGTCGGGTTCGGCCTCGGCCAGGTCGGCGCCGGCGGTCTGCCAGCCGCTCGCTTCGCCTTCGTGCAGCCGCCAGCGTTCGGCCTGCGCCCCGGGCAGGCCGCGGCGGACAACCAGTCCGGCCGAGCGCACGCGCGCCGGGTCGTACGCTGGCTGGCCGAAAGTGTCGCACGACACCTCGCAGCAGGCGATGTAGAAAGCGCGGTGCATCGGCAGGCGCAGCAAGGGGTAGTCCTTGAAGCGCCCGACGCGGTCGCTCTGATACCAGCCCTGCTCGCGCGTTGCCTGCAGTCGGCCGCTTTGCGCTTCCTGCACGAAGCGCTGCACGAACTGGTCGTCGAGATAGCGGTGCAGCGTCGTTCCCTCGCCTTCGCCGGCAAACCACGGCGCGTGCGGTTTCGGCGCGTGCCCGGCGCGCGCCGGCGCTGGTCGGAGCTTCGTCGCGCTTACCATAGGTTGCCCGCTCCCGGTGTGTAGCTGCTCGAAACGACCGCGTTGCTGATCAGCGTGTCGCACTGGACGACGCCGGAGAACTTGCTCATCCCGGCATCGACCTTGACCATGCTCGCCGAGACATCGACGTTGGCCGCCTGCACGGTCACCTTGGCCGAGGTGCTGATGGTGATTCCGGCGGCGGCCATTTCGATCTTTTCGCCGCCCTTTTCGATGGTGACCGTACCCGCGCCCTGGTCGGTGATCGTCAGGTGATAGCCGGCCGGCGTTTCGATACGCACGCGTGGCGCCTGATCGTCGAGCAGGAACTTCAGGCCGCCCGGCGTCTGGATCAGGTAGCGCTCGTCGACCGGCGCGGCGTCGCTCGCCTGGCTGCTGGCGCCCGCCCACACGGCGCCGATGACCAGCGGCAGGTCGGGGCTGACGAAGGCGACGACGACCTGTTCGTCGATACGCGGCAGCAGACTGACGCCGTAGCCGGAACCGGCGCTGGCGACGATCACTGCCGCCCAGGTTTCCAGGCCGGTTGCCGCCAGGCGCACGCGCAGGCGGCCCCGCGAATCGGGGTCGGCGTTGTCGAGCACCGTCGCCAGGTGGAGTTCATGCAGCGCGCCGAGCGTGTGCGAGTTCATCGTTCGTCCTCAGACGGTCCAGTCCGGACGCTGCACGCGCAGGTGTGTGCGCAGTCCGTTCTCGCCGTCGAAGCGGTGCCGGCAGTCGACGACGCGGTAGCGCCCGGCCAGGCGCGGCGATACGTCGGCCAGTTCGACCTCGCGCCCGCTGCGTAGCTCGGGCGTGTCGCGGCAGACGATCTCGCCGTACAGGAAGCGCCGGGCGGCGCGCTGGAAAAGCTTGCGCGCCAGCGCATCGGCTTCGCTCTGGCTGCGCGCGGCGGGATGGGGGAGAGTCGACTCGCTCGTCCAGCCGAGCTTGCCGAGAGCCGTGGCGGCGCTTTGTCCGGCGGGCGCCGGGGTGAGGGCGCTGCTGCTGGCGTCGACCTCGGCCGCGCTGGCCAGGTCGTAACCGCTGACGGCAACGCTCGTCGGCTGCCGGTTGAGGTCGGCGACGATGCGGATGCGTTCGGCCTTGTCGCCCGGGCGCAGGCTGACCGGATGCGCGTCGGCTTCTTCGTCGCGCGCGCGCAGGCGGCCGTCGTGCAGGCGCAGGCCAATGTCGAGCGGCGCCAGTTGGCGGAGCAGGAAAGCCAGGTCGCTCTCGTTGTTCTGCAGCCAGGTGGCGGTGGCCGAAGACGCCTGTACGTCGGCCGACAGCCCGGCGTCGGCGGCAATCGCGCGAATGACATCGTCCAGACTCTGGTTTTCGTAGGCGCGATTGCCGCGCCGGCGAGCCAGCTTGTGCAGCGCGTCCTCGGCGAGCAGCACGAGCTGCGGCGCGCCGTCGCCGTAATGCTCTTCGATCGCCGTGATCTCGCCAGTGAAAGCGGCCGTCGTTGCCGCTTCGCCAAGCAGGATGTCGAGGCGCTGGCCAAGCCGGATGTCCTGGAAGACGAAGTCCGGCTGACCACCGGCGCCGCTCCAGTTGAGCAGACGCAGTTCGGCGCTGGCCATGCCGCTGCGCGGCAGGCGCAGTTCGAGCGCGAGCGCCGCTTCGCCGAGGTTGGCGCGGTCCTGACCGTCGACGCGCAGACGCGGACGGGCGCTGAGTAGCGCTGCGCTGGGGCTAGTCGACGGCAAGGCGTTCCTCCCGTTCGAGCGCCAGGGCGAGTAGTTCGAGCGTTGCCGCCGCGCCGGCGCTTGCCGCCGGCTGCACCTCGCCGCCGCCATCGGTGGTTTCGGGGGTGATTTCGGCGGTCAGTTCTTCGATCACGACGGGCATCGCTTGCTTCCTCAGCCAAACAGACTACGCGGTACGAGAACCCCGCCGTCGGGCGTGAAGCGCGGGTTCTCGAGCTGGTTGAGATCGGCCACGCTGCGCCACTGGCGCGGGTTGCCGCCGGCCGCCTGCGTCGCCTGCGCCGCGCTCTGTCCACCGCCACCGGCGGCGAAGCTCGGCTGCTGGCGCGCCGCCGCCTGTACGCTCTCGTCCAGGTCGAACTGGTAGCGATCCTCCTTGAAGGTGAGCGCCAGCGTGGCGCGCAGCGGAATTCCCTCGGGCGCGAAGAAGTCGAGCGTCTCGCCATACGAAGCGAGCATTCCGGTGAACATGAAGCTGCCCCACTGGAAGCGGCAGCGCTGCGGCGCGCGCGGGCGCGCCGAATCAGGGTCGAGCGGCTTCATGAACGCCTCGGCGATCTTCCCGGTGAGTTTGCGCACGTCCGAGTTGGCGGGCGCGCCGGGTTGCTCGCAGGTGGTGTCGAAAACGAGTTCGACGGCCAGGCTGGACTCGCTCTTGTCGACGTACTGCGCGGCCGGACGGCGACCGCCGCTGCCGCCGGCGCTGTTCGCGTGCAGCGTGTTGGCCAGCGTCAGACGCAAAGTCGCCGGGTTGAACTGGACAGCGATGTGTTTCGTTTCGTCGCTTTCGACCTGGTCGCCGTTCATCGGAATCAGGCGGGCGTGGGCAATCTGTGGGCCGGCCATGTCAGCTTCTCCGTTCGAGCACGAAGCCTTCGTGCACCAGATGCAGTTCTTCGATCGCCACCTGCGTCGCCGTCGCCGAAAGGTCGGGCCCCTTGAATTTGGTCGGCAGGACCTGGTACAGCCACCACTTGAAGTCAGGCGTTTCGTCGAAAGCGCGAGAGGGGTGGAAGACCTCGATCAGCCCGGTGTAGCGCACGCCGTAGTTGGCTTGCCGGGTGAGCGCGTCGAACCAGGTCCACAGGTCGCCGACCTCGGTGAAGCCGCGCTTGAGGATGACCGGCGCGAAGTTGGTTGGCCCGGAAAGCTGCACGTCGCCCCAGTTGCGGCCGCCTTCCTTGAGCGTCTTGACGGTCGTCGTCGCTTCCAGGCCGGTCACTTCGCTGAACGATCCGCGACAGACGAGCTGGCTGCCGGCTTCGTCGGCGTAGAAAGCGACGCGGAAGCGGAAGGGGATGAATTCGCTGGCGACCGAATCAGCCATCGACGGCCTCCAGCAGGCTGCGCACGCTCGCCGTGTGGCGATCCTGCAGGAAAGTGATGCGGATCAGGTCGAGCGGGTAGGCGGGGGCGATTTCCAGGTCGAAAATCAGCGTGCTCTCGCCGTCGCTGCGTTGCGCCAGGCGGTAGGCGTCTTCCGGGCGCGCGCCGCGCAAGGCCCCCAGGGCGTGCAGGCGGTTGAAGAAGGCGCGCAGCGCGAGTTCCGGGCGCGCATCGTGCCGATCGGCGGAAAAGACCAGGCGCTCGCCCAGGCTGCGCAGCTCGCGCTGCAGCCAGCCGATGAAGCGCATGACTTCGGCCGAGCGCCAGTGCTCGCGCCGGCGCTCGGCGCTGTTCATCCGGCGCAGCGCAACGAGCGGCAGACAGGGCATGCACAGGCGTTCGTCATCGACGTAGTTCCCCCCATTACGGCGCAGGAGAACGGTGACGCCGGGCGACTCGCGCAGGCGCGTCGCTTCGTTCTGACTGAGCACCGGCCAGGGCAGCGAACGCCCGGGCAGCCGGCGTTCGCCGATCGAACGCCAGGCGCCATGCTGCTGTGCGACAAGCGCCTGCATGCCGGCGATCAGGCCGCTCGGCGAGGCGAGCGGGCGGCCGGGCGCGCGCAGATAGGGGTAAAGCAGTTGCAGGTGGCGCAGCGCGCCGGCCGACTCGCTGCCGGCCAGCCCTTCGTCGATCGGGCGCGCAACCAGCTCGCCGACGTAGGCGAGGAATTCCGGCGCCGGTACCGGCAGTTCGCCGGCCGGCGGCAGCGCGAGCGGCACGCCGAGCAGGCAGAGCATGTCCGGGCGCAGTCGGGCAAGCGTGCGCGCCAGCGGCGCGACGATGGCGGCCGCCGGCAACGGCGGGGACGGCTGGGCAAGCACCATTTCGTCGGCGTTGCGGCGCTCGCGGTGTTCGTCGTCGAAGTCGACACCACAGGGCAGGAAGCCCGGCAACGGATTGTCCAGGCGCAGGCGCGGCACGTCGGGCAGGTTTGCCGGTACCTGCAGACGTTCCAGGTCGGGCAGGGCAAGCAGCCCGGCACGGCGCGGCAGGAGGGCGCGCTCGAAGGCGCCCAGGTGCTCGGGCTCGCTCAGGTCGGCGGCGCCGGTGGGCAGGAAAGCGGCCGCGCCTTCGTCCTCGGGAACGCGGATGACCCAGAGCTTGAGCTGCTCGCGGCCGAGCGAGGTGCTCGCTTCGAAGAAGTCCTGCAGCGCGATCGGCAGCCACGCGCGGTTGCCGGCGAGAACGCTGACGTAGTCGGTCGGCGTGTCGAAAGCGAAGGGGAAGAGGACGCGGAACTGGCTCAGCGAAACGACCGGCAGCGGCAGGCGGTAGAGGGCACGCAGCGCGTCGTCGCCAGGCTCGGCGGCGCCGGCCGGGTTGGCGAGCATTTCCTGCAGGCGGCGCGCGGCGCGGTGGAAGCCGAGTTCGGCAAGCTCGCCGAGCACCGCCGGATCACCGGCGACGCGCTGCCATTGGGCGCCGCGCGCCGGGTCGGCGGGCGGGCCGGGACAGTGGCCGAGCATGACGACCTCGAGCACCGGCGGCGCGGGTGGCGCCGGCCGGGCGTCGAGCTCGATGCGGCGATCGGCGAGGAGCACGCGCTTACTCCTGTTCCAGCGTCTCCACCGAGAGGACGAGTTCCTCGATCGCCACGTCACCGCCGCCTTTCGCGGTCAGCGTCGGACCCGTCCACTTGATCGGCATCGCGCCGCGCAGTTTCCAACTGACCACCGTATCGGCACGGTCTTCTGAGAGCAGCTTGATCACGATGTTGCGCTTGGCCTCGCGCAGACGGCCGCTGCGGCTCGCTTCCAGCCACTCGTAGAGGTTCTGCGCGCCGATCACGCCGCGCTTGAGCGTTACGTCGCCGGCCTTGTGGATGCCGGGAACCTTCTGCACGTAATTGACGGCGTGATTGCCGGCACGGTATTCGGCGACGGTGACCTCCGCATTGAGGCCGGATACCTCGGAAAAACCGGCCAGCACTTCGGTGCCCTGGCCGGGTTCGAGGTCGACCAGAAAGTTGAAGGCGGAATAGGGGGTTTCACGGAACAGGGCCATGGCTCAGGTCTCCAGGGAATCAGGCGTCGGCCGTTTTCTGGCCGATGCGGAAAATCACGAACTCGGCGGGGCGCAGCGGCGCGACGCCGACGACGCAGACCAGACGGCCGTTGTCGAGGTCGTTCTGGGTCATCGTCGAGCGATCGCAGCGGACGAAATAAGCGTCCTTCGGTGCCCCACCGAGCAGCCGGCCGTTTTTCCATTCGTTGAACAGGAAATCGGCGACCGTGCTGCGAATGTTCGCCCACAGCGCTTCACCGTTCGGCTCGAAGACTGCCCACTGGGTCGATTTCTCGATCGAGCGTTCGAGATAGAGGAAATAGCGCCGAACGTTCAGATACTTCCATTCCGGGTCGCTGGACAGCGTCCGCCCACCCCAGACGCGGTGCCCACGCCCGGCGAAGGAACGCAGGCAGTTGATGCCGTTCGGGTTGAGGAGTTCCTGCTGGAACTGATTGATGCTCTGCTCGAAGCGCAGCGCGCCGAGGACGACTTCGTTCGCCGGTGCCTTGTGTACGCCGCGATCGACGTCGGTACGCGCGTAGACGCCGGCCATGAAGCCGGCGGGCGGAACGGTGATTTCGCGCCGCTGGCCGGTCGGGTCGCTGATCACCACCCAGGGATGATAGAGCGCCAGACGGCTGTCGTCGAAATCGTTGCGGAAGCTGCGCACCTCGCCCAGACTCATTCCCTCGCGGCTGTCGACGATGCCGACGCGATAGCGCATGCGTCGGCAGTGCTTGAGCATTTCCATCAGCACGGCGCTGTGCGTGTCGGCGTGCGCGGCTGCCGCCGGCAGCATGACGATCGACACGTCTTCGACCGCTTCGAGCGCGGCGAGCCCGGTGCTGCCCTTGATTTCGTCGGTTTCACCGGCGTAATCGATCGCCGCCGGGACGCCGCCGTCGCTGCCGCCAGCCAGCGTGATCAGGTAGCGCGGGTCCTGCAGGCTGTTGGCGCCGGGCGAGAGCGCCGCACCGTCGAACAGCGAGTAGAGCGCGGCGAGCACCTGGGCACCGGTGATGCCGGCCTTCAGCGTGCACGCGATCGGCGAAATCAGCGCTTCCTGTTTGCGCTGCGGCGTCTGCGGCAGGACGCTGGGCAGGCTGCGCGCGCCGTCGGGCGAAGTACTCAGGTTGCCATAAACGTAGATCACCTCGCCTTGCGCACCGCCGTTACGCACTTCGAGGTCGAAGTTGCGCAGCGCGACGATCGCCGACGCGGCGTCGGGGACGCTGGCCAGCGCGGCCAGCGGCAAGCTCAGATCGGCCGCGACGCCCGGGTTGAGGTGCGCGTCGGCCTTGATCGTCAGCACCTCGCCGGCGGCGTCGAGCGTGCCGCGCAGGACGAGCAGGTTGCCCCAGTGGTCACCTTTCGTGAAGGCCGACAGATCGGCCGGCTTCTTCAGCGTGAGGACCGCTGCGGTGCCGTTGCTCAGGCCGCCGGAGGTCGGCTGGCGGGCGTAGAAGCGCGTCAGCCGGGCGCCGGCCGGCAGCTTGCTGGGGTCGAGCACGGTGATCTGGTTGGCGCCGACGGCTACCGGATTGGCCGGGTCGGCACGCGAGGTGATCAGCGCGCGCGCGCCATCGATGCGCAGATTGCTGCCATCGAGACGGACGATCGCCTGCAGGTCGACCGGGAAGCGGTCAGCGGCGATCGCGCCAGTGACCTTGGCCGCTTCCGCGACGCCGTTCGCCTCCAGAAAGTAGAGCTTGTCGGCGGCAGCGACCTTCGGCTGTTCGCTCTTCAGCAGGTTCTCGCCGTCGCGCCAGACGACTTCCAGCGTGTATTTGCCCTGCGCGCCCGGGAAACGTGCCTTGAAAGTGACGTTACCGGCAGCGTCGGCGACGCTGGCGCTGCTCGCCGAAGCGCCGCTGCCGTCGGTATTCGATCCGTTGACGCCCTGCACGACGCGCACGACGAAGAGCTGCTTGCCACCGTTGTCGAAAAAGGCACGTGCCGCGTGCGAGGTGAAATTGAGTTCGGGGTTGCCGGCCAGCGTCAGATCGGATGCGTCGCCGAAGACCCGCTCGAACTCGGCGAAGCTGGTCAGGGCTTCCGGCGTACCGCGCAGCGGCCCGCTGCGCGTCGGGCCGACGAGCGCCGCGACGCTCGTGCCGACGCCCTCGATGGATTTCTGGCGAAAGCTCGTCTCCTCGATGAAGACGCCTGGCGCGAGATACTCTGGCATGTTCGATCTCCTTCCTGGTTAATTCGGTTGCAGAAGCAACAAGGCTTGCCCGGGGCTGGTGACCCGGCTGACTGAACCCGGCGTGACGGCGAATGACAAGCTGTCGGAAAACTGGACGACGTGCGCCGCGTCTTCGCCCACCGCCACCTGATGCGCCACCAGCTTGCCCGGATCGAAAGGCTGCTCGGCAACGGCAAGCGGCGAGGCGGCGATGCGCAGCGTCGCCGGATACGTCTTGACCAGCGCATCGACGCCGAGCGCCGGCAAACGGTCGAGCGGCAGGATGAATTCGCCGTTGGCGTCGGCCTGCGCGGTGAACTCGAGCGCCGCTCCGAGCGGCGGGGTGACGCGCACGACGACGAGCGACCACGCGGCGGCCCGGCCGGCCAGGCGGATGCGTCCGAACACGCCGCCGGCGCGGCCGTAGCGCGCGGCCAGCGGCGAGCGGTAGAGGCCGATGCGATGGCCGATGACGGCACCGCAATCGACGCTGAAAAGGCGCGGCAGGTAAGCGCCGGAAGGATCGCTGATTTCGCCTTCCAGCGCGTAGGCGGCTTGCGCCGGCGGCTGCAGGTCGGCCTCGCGCGCCACGCCGGCGAGCACGCCGGACAGGGTGGGTGGGCGCTTGCGCCAGAGCGCGGTCGCCGTCGTCTTGTGCACGAGCTGCAGGTCGCGCGGCGCGCGCGTCAGCGCAATGCGCAGCCGCTCCGGCGCGATGCGGCGCAAGGCGCTTCCCGCGCAGCCGGACGCTTCGTACCATTCGATGTAGTCGCTGCCGTGCGCGAAGACGGTTTCGAGGATCATGCCTCGCCCTCCACACGCGCCGCGTGCGTCGTCCCGGCCGGATAGACGAGCGTGCGCACCAGCGGCGCCTCGGCCGGCTCTTCGTCGGGGGCCAGACGAAGCGTCTTGATCAGATACGGACTCGACAGCCGGTAATCGCCCGGCAGGCTGTCCCACAGGCGCATCAGGTCCTCGGTGCTCATCTCCTCGGGCAGGACCTGCACCGCTTCGTGCTCGTCCCAGCCGCTGTCGGCGCTTCCCAGGTGGGAGACGTCGAGCGTCAGCGCGCTGCCGATGATCTGCATCGCCGCCGCCAGATAGCCGACTTCGCTGTCGTTCTTCGTGCTCCAGCCGATGAGCAGGACGTGCAGGTTGACCGGGAGTTCCGGGCGCCGCTGGCGGCGGTTTTCGGCCGGCGCCAGATAGCGGTTGCGGGCGAAGGGGTCGACCGCGATGCGGTGCAGGTAGATGCCGAGGTTCTCGCCGGCAGGCGCCGTCGCCAGCGCCTGCGAGCCAAGGATGAGCGCTTTCGGGTTGCCGCCGGTGAGCGCCGGCAGACGCAGATCGAGGCGATCCTTCAAGGCCTGCAGCACGCCGAGGACGGCCCGGTGAGTCGCCATCAGGCGCTCCCCGGGCCGACCAGCGCAGCGGTCGCTGCGCGCCGTCCGGCCCGGGCATACGCCGCGACCTTGGGCGGCCGTGCTGGCTGCGGCTTCGCTCGGCGTACAGCAAGCTGGCGTCGATCATCGTGCACGCAGAGGTCGGTCATCTTGCTTGCCCTCGCTATGACTCATGCTTCGCACAGACGGCGGATGCGGTCCGCGACTCCGACCGGGGCGCGCCTGGGCGCCATCCGGAAAGAACCGGCCGCGGACTCGCCACACCACTTTCGACAGCGCCTTACCAAAACTCGAAGCATCTGCCATTCGGTCATGCTGCGTCTATCATGGCACAGGACAAGGCCGTGTGCCAAGTAGGATCATCGGCTCAATACAATTCAATTTTCACGCGCCGGCCGGGTGGTCGGCACGCGCGCGGCGTACGCGTGCAGCGCTTGACGCCGTTGGTCCGAAGCGGCTGCGCTTGCCGCGGCGCAAGCCCTGCGCTGCCGGTCGAAGGACTTGGCCAGCGGGTGATCGGCCTGTCCGGCACGCTTGCAGCGACCGGTCAAAGCTCCTAGGATTGCGGGAAGAGACAAGCTGGCCATGGGTGCAGCCCGGACGATGAGCTTCGCCGGTTGGCAAGGAGTGAATACTTGAGCAGCGACACACATTGGACCACCTTGGCCAGCGAGCCGACGCCGGTCGGCGCCAGACGCGGGCCTTCCCGGTCAAGGCGTCATGGCTGAGCCGGCCGCGCCACCTGCAATCGCCCCCGCCTCGCCGAGTCCGTCCGCCCCAGCGGCGCAGCGCGCCTCGTCGCGAGCTCCGCACCGGCGCCGGACCTCAGCCCCGGGCGGCGGCTTTACACGCTTGATGCATGCCGCTCTGGCGCTGATCTGTTTCGGACTCTGTGCTGCGCTCGCCTGGCATCACCCGCTGTCGGGCACGCTTGCCTTGAGCATCTGCGGCGCCTTGGCGCTGCTCTCCGCCTGGCGGCCGCTGGCCGGACTGGTCGTTCTGCCAGTGGCGCTGCCGGCGATCGGGCTGATGCCGTGGACCGGCTGGTTGACTTTCGAAGAACTCGATCTGGCGGTGCTCGCGGTTGCCGCCGGTGCCTATGCGCGTGGCGACCGGGCGGCTTCGCTGACAGCGGCCGGCGCCGCCGGCGGTGCGACCGCGCTCAAGCGATTGCTCGTGGCGAGCTTTGCCGCGGCGCTGATCGTCAGCATGACGCGCGGCTTTGCCGACGCGGGCGGCTTCATCTGGGGTTGGTGGCAGGGTTACCACGAGCCGATGAACAGCCTGCGCGTGGCGAAGAGCTTTTTCCTCGCCATGCTGCTCGCGCCTTTGTGGCGCATCCAGTTGCGGGCTCGCCCGGAGCGCGCAGGGCAGTGGCTGGGGAGCGGGCTGGCGGGCGGGTTGCTGATCGTCGCGCTTTTGGCGCTCTGGGAACGGTGGGCGTACACCGGCCTGGCCGACTTCTCGCGCGACTACCGGGGGACGGCGCTGTTCTGGGAGATGCACGTCGGCGGAGCGGCCTTCGACGGGTTCCTGGTGCTGACGATGCCCTTCGCCGTACGCGAACTGCTGCGGCCGGTTGGCGTGTGGCGTTGGGCGCTCGCTGCGGCAGCCGTGGTGCTCGGCGCGTATGCCTGTCTGACCACGTTTTCGCGCGCAGTCTACCTGGCGGTGCCGATCGGCTTGCTCGCGCTCGCTGTCTTGCGTGCGCAATCGGCGCGCCGGCTGAGCATTCCCGCCAGTGCGGCAAGCGCCGGCAGCGGTGGTAGCGCGGCCTGGTTGATCGGTGCAGGGTTCGGCGCTGCCGCCGTCGCCATCTTCCCAACCAGCGGCTACCGCGGCATGCTGGCACTGTTCGGCGCAGTCGCCTTGCTGCTGCCGATGGCCACACCGCTGCGCCGTATGCCGACAAGTGGCTGGGTGGTCGGCGCGCTGGCCGGCCTGGTGTTGTCGCTGGCGCTCGTGCTGCTTGCCTACCTGCTGCCCAAGGGGCCGTACGTGGCGTATGCGCTGGCCTGGGTCGCTGGGGCACTGGCGCTGCTCGGCGCGCTGCGGCGGTCAGCGGCGACGCGCCTGTCGCGGTCGGCAGCGCTGCTCCTGGCGGCCTGGTTGAGCTTGCTTGCCGCGATGCTGCTCGTCGCCTGGCACTGGGGCGGCGCGTCGGCTGTCGCGCCAATGGCGCTGGTCGTTATCTTGCTGCTGGCGGCGGCCGTGCTGGCGGGGCGCAGCAAGGCCGCGCGTTGGCCCGAGTCGCTGCGCTGGCAGGGCAGCCTGCTCGGTGCGCTGGCCGCGCTGGCGACGACGGTCGGCGTTGTCTTTGGTGGCGCGTACATGAGCGAGCGTTTCGCTACCGGTGCGCGTGATTTCGACGGCCGCCTGGCGCACTGGTCGGCCGGATTGGCCCTGCTCGACGACCCGCTGACCTGGGCCTTCGGTAAAGGTACCGGCCGCTACCCGGCAAACCATTTCCTCTCGGGCAAGCTCAAGGATCAGGTCGGCGACTACCGTCTGCGCGAGGAGGGCAGCGAGCGCTACCTGGTGCTGACCGGTGGCAAGCACCCGATCGATTGGGGCGAGTTGTTCCGCATTTCGCAGCGGGTGGCTCCCTTCGTCGGCCCGGTCAGCGTGCGCGCGGACGTTCGCTCGGCGATGACGACCGGACTACACTTCGAGATCTGCCGCAAGCATCTGCTCTACGACGACGGTGCGTGCATGATCGGCGTGCGGCCAGTGAGCGCGCAAGCCGGGAAATGGCAGCCGGTGGAACTGCAGTTGCCAGGTGCGGGTTTGTCGAGCGGCGATTTCTTTGCGCCGCATTTCATCACCTTCTCGGTTGGCGTCAATACCAGCGGCGGTCTGGTTGAACTTGACAACCTCAGCGCGCGCGACGCCGGGGGACGCGAGTTGCTGGCCAATGGTGACTTTGCGCGCGGAATGGCGCGTTGGTTTTCTTCCAGTGACCGGCACCACCTGCCCTGGCATATGAAGAACATGTTCTTGCACGTGCTCTTCGAGCAGGGCTGGGTCGGGCTCGTCCTCTTCTCCGCGCTTGTCCTGGCGGGGCTGTGGCGGGTGTCCTTGGGCAGCGCGCGCGACCACAGCATGTCGGCCGCGCTCGTCGCGGCGATCGTCGGCTTCCTGGTCGTGGGTCTGTTCGACAGCCTGCTCGATGTACCGCGCGTGGCGTTTCTTTTCTATCTCGCGCTGCTCGTCGCGCTTGATCTGCCAGAGGAGATTCATCGGGCGGACGCGGCGCCGGCTGCCCTGCGCTGAAAGCCCGCCCAGCGGATTCGGCGAAGCCGCCGTAAAGTGTGCGCTATGCGCGAGCAGACAAGGCGGCCGCCGGCTATTTCGTCCGGGCGCGCGGTGTGCTCTGATAGGCACCGGGCGACCAGACATCCGGGGCAATCGTCCGCGTCTGCAGCGGATGCAGATACTCGCCATCCGGCGTCAGCTCGACCTCGTCGATGCGACCCGCTGGTGCCACCGTGCCACGCAGCGGTGAGTCCTCGCGCAGGCGATAGAGCTCATCACCGCGGAGTGCAGCGAGGTCGGCGGAAGTGCCGGTTGCGTTGCCGCGGCGGACGGCCTCGACCGAATCCAGCGTCATGCCGGGTCCGAGCAGCAGGTTGTTGATCAATACGCCGCTCACGCCATTGCGCAAGTCGAGCGTGCGGACGCCTTGCGGGCGGTCGTTGACCAGCGTGTTGTGCGCGAGGAAGAGACGATTGACCGGCCAGCGGGGGCCTTCGGCGCCGATGCTGACGATCGTCGAATTCTCGCTCGAACTGGCCTGCTGGATCAGATTGCCGACGACGATTGCGCGGCCGCCGGAGGGGAACTCGAGTTCATAGCTCGCCTGGCCACCCGGCTCGTCGGTCAGGCGGTTGTAGTAGATACGGCTTTCCTTCGCGCGCGACTTGAGCAGGTGTCCGACGCGCGCATGGTGGAAGTAGCTGCCACGCACCTCGAGCAGGCCGATGGCGCCGGCGTAGAGGTTGTGACTTTGCCCATCGCCGGCACCGTTGTGGCCGAACTCGCTGCCGCGCACGGTCAGCGATATGCGTTCGTCGCTGGCGGTCAGAATGCCGTTTTCGTTGTCGATGAAACGACAATCGACGACGACCAGCGCGCCGCCCTCGAGCCGGATGCCGGCGCCATTGCGGTCCGGTACGCGGGCGCCGAAAAACTCGATGTTCTCGATGTGCACCTGCTCGCCGCGCACGACGAATATCGCCTTGTTCTCGGCGGCAGAGCCCATGGCCAGGAGGCGCGGCCGCCCGCCGACGCCGCGAATCGTGATGCGCTTCTGCTTCCACACGGCAACATCGCCGCGATATTCGCCGGCGACGACTTCGACCGTGTCGCCGTCTTGCGCGCGCATGGCCGCCTCGTTCAGCGTCCGGATCTCTTCAGCCGGCCCGACGCGCAGCGTGGCAGCAAGAGCCGGCACGGCGCACGCGAGGGCGAGCAGCGTTCCAGCCAGAAACGTGGTTTTCCTCATCAAGGCCTCCTGCGCGATACGCCGTCCCGATACGCCGGGAGTTTGCCGCGGGCAGCCGCCCAGCGGCGGTCGGCGCCAGCAGCGCGGAGCAGCCGTCGCTAGCGGTGCTTCTTGTCCATCTCGCGTGCCGCGCGCACCATATCCGCGTCGAGCACAGCGGTATCGGTACCGTAACAGCGCGGCATTTCGATTTCCTCGAAAACCGGCTGATCGGCGTCCGTCGGGCTCGGACTGGTCGTCTTGCCGGCCACCGATCCGTACTGCTGGCCGCGCCAGCGAGCGATCATCAAGTCCTGTTCGCTCAGCCCGGTCTTCATTCCGGGCGGTACGACCGCGCCCAATTCGATCAATGCCTTGACGACGTCGGTTCGGTTGCCGCGGATGGCCATGGACAGGGGAGAAGTCGGCTGCGCGTTGTTTCCCACATTGACGCGCGCACCGCGGCCGACCAGTTCGCGAACGATATCGACGTAACCCATGAAACACGCGACGCCGAGCGGCAAACCAGGGTCGCCCCGCCCATCGTCGAGTTCGACCGGTGCGCCGGCGTCGAGCACGCGGCGAACATCGCCCAGACGGCCACTACGAATGGCCCGCAGCAGTTCGATGCCAGCGCTCACCAGCGATCCTCCTGCTAATCCACCAGCCGAGTGGCGCTGACGATCACGCCATCGGCGTCGGCGTAGAGCCATTCGTCGGGGCGGAAGACGACGCCGCCGAAACTTAGCGCCAGATTGCGTTGGCCAACGCCCTTCTTGATACTTTTCAAGGGGTGCGTGGCGAGCGCGAAGACGCCCAGGTCGATGCCGCCGATGTCGTCGGAATCGCGGATGCAGCCATAGACGACGATTCCTTCCCAGGCGTTCTTGTGCGCCAGCAGCGCCAACTGATCGCCCACCAGCGCGCAGCGCAGCGAACCGCCGCCGTCGATCACCAGCACCTTGCCCTGGCCATTTTCGGCCAGTGCTTCGCGCACCAGCGAGTTGTCCTCGAACAGTTTGAGCGTGACGATCCGCCCGGCGAACGAGCGCCGCCCGCCGTAGGAGCGGAACATCGGGGTGACGACACGCACGCTGCCGGCGGCCAGCTCGTCTTCGTGGTCGTCGAGCAGATCAGGGGTCTTGAAAGTCATCTCGCTTCCCTTTGCCAAGATGTCCAGCGATGGCACAACGCCGAGCGCCAGGGCGTTTCGCCAGGCGAAAGCAGAACGGTGAAGTCGTTCAACTGATCACCTCTGCCTGCTCCTCGAAGATCAGCTTCACCTTGTTGTCCTCGCCGAGCGTTACGATGACATGGCCGCCGTTGGCCAGGCGCCCGAACAGCAGTTCGTCGGCGAGCGAAGCGCGGATTGTGTCCTGAATCAGCCGGGCCATCGGTCTTGCCCCGAGCAAGGGGTCGAAACCGCGCGCCGCCAGATGCTCCTTGAGCTCGGGTGTAAACACCGCCTCGACCTTTTTCTCGTGTAATTGCGCTTCGAGCTGCATCAGGAACTTGTCCACGACGCGCAGGATAACCTCGTGATCGAGCGCGCGGAAGGAGATCGTCGCGTCAAGTCGGTTGCGGAATTCGGGGCTGAAGATGCGCTTGATCTCGGCCATTTCGTCGCCCGCCTGGCGGGTCACGGCGAAGCCCATGGTCGCGCGCTGGATGGCGTCCTGCCCGGCATTGGTCGTCATGATGATGATCACGTTGCGGAAATCGGCCTTGCGCCCATTGTTGTCGGTGAGCGTGCCGTGATCCATCACCTGCAGCAGGATGTTGTAGATGTCCGGATGCGCTTTTTCGATCTCGTCGAGCAGGAGGACGCTGTACGGCTTCTTGGTGATCGCCTCGGTGAGCAGCCCGCCCTGGTCGAAACCGACGTAGCCGGGTGGGGCGCCGATCAGGCGCGAAACCGCGTGCCGTTCCATGTACTCGGACATGTCGAAACGCACCAGCTCGTTGCCCAGGCAGTACGCGAGTTGCTTGGCAACCTCGGTCTTGCCGACGCCGGTCGGGCCGGAAAAGAGGAAGCTGCCGATCGGTCGGGTCGGGTTCCCGAGCCCGGAACGCGCCATCTTGATCGCCTTGGCCAAGGCGTCGATCGCCGCCTCCTGCCCGAAAACGACCGCGCGCAAGTCGCGCTCAAGGTTGCGCAGATTGTTGCGGTCATCGCTCGAGACGTGCGTCGACGGGATGCGCGCGATCTTGGCGACGATTTCCTCGATATCGATCTTGCCGATCAGCTTCTTCTGCCGCGATTTGGGCAGGATGCGCTGCGCGGCGCCTGCCTCGTCGATCACGTCGATCGCCTTGTCGGGCAGGTGGCGGTCGGTGATGAAGCGCACCGAGAGCTCGACGGCCGAGGCGAGCGCGGCGTTCGAGTACTTGATCCCGTGGTGCGTCTCGAAGCGCGATTTCAGTCCGCGCAAAATTTCGATCGCCTCGGCGCTCGACGGCTCATTGACGTCGATCTTCTGAAAACGGCGCGACAGCGCGTGATCCTTTTCGAAGATGCCGCGGTACTCGTTGTAGGTGGTCGCTCCTATGCACTTCAACTGGCCGGTCGACAGCGCGGGCTTGAGCAGATTGGACGCGTCGAGCGTGCCGCCGGAAGCCGATCCGGCGCCGATCAGCGTGTGAATCTCGTCGATGAACAGGATCGCCTGTGGATTCTCGGTGAGCTGCTTGAGGACCGCTTTCAAGCGCTGTTCGAAGTCGCCGCGGTATTTGGTTCCGGCGAGCAGCGAACCCATGTCGAGGCAGTAGACGTTGGCCTTGGCGAGAATCTCGGGGATCTCGCATTCGACGATGCGGCGCGCCAGCCCTTCGGCAATCGCCGTCTTGCCGACACCCGCTTCGCCGACCAGCAAGGGGTTGTTCTTGCGCCGCCGACAGAGCGTCTGGATGACCCGCTCAAGCTCCTGATCGCGCCCGATCAAAGGGTCGATCTTGCCCTGCAGGGCGAGCGCGTTGAGGTTGATCGTATAGGTTTCGAGCGGGCCGGCCGATCCCGGTTGTTCAGCCTCGCTTTCGACTTCCTGTTCGTTGCGCGGCGTGTTCTGCGGGACCTTGCTGATCCCGTGCGAAATGAAGTTGACCACGTCCAGGCGGGTGACGCCCTGCTTCTGCAGATAATAGACCGCGTGCGAGTCCTTTTCGCCGAAGATCGCGACCAGCACGTTCGCCCCGTTGACCTCCTTGCGGCCGGAAGACTGGACGTGCAGGATGGCGCGCTGAATGACGCGCTGAAAACCCAGCGTCGGCTGCGTGTCGATGTCGTCGTCACCGGCGACCGTCGGCGTGTGCTCGCCGACAAAGCGAACGAGGTCCTTGCGCAACTGGTCGATGCTGGCGCCACAGGCACGGATGGCTTCCGCCGCCGACGGGTTGTCGAGCAGGGCAAGTAGGAGATGTTCGACCGTGATGAACTCATGCCGCTTCTGCCGCGCCTCGACGAAGGCCATGTGCAGGCTGACTTCAAGTTCTTGCGCAATCATTTTCAGTTCTCCTCCATGACGCACGCCAGCGGATGCTGGTTGCCCCGTGCGAAGGCCGTGACCTGCTCGACTTTCGTCGCCGCGACGTCACGCGGGTACGTTCCACACACCCCCCGCCCCTCGGTGTGCACTTTGAGCATGATTCGCGTCGCCTGTTCGCGGTTCATGGCAAAGAACCTCTGCAGAACCGTGACGACAAAGTCCATCGGGGTGAAATCGTCATTCAGCAGCACGACCCGGTAGAGGGGGGGTGGCGTCAGTCGCGTGCGTCTTGCTTCGAGTAGGGAGCCGTCCTGATGCTTCGTTGCCATGGTCTAATTCTAACCAGTCTTGGCGGATGCGCAATACTGCTTTCTTGCTGCTGGCGGCTGCGCGCCGGGGGCGATCAGCGAAAAAGCTTGACGCATTACCCTCACTTGGCGTACAAAGGCCAAATGTTTTTAATTTGAACGTCGGTTGCCACTTCGCCAAGCGTGAGTGCCCGCCGCAAACGTTGCCGAATTAGAAGCATGCAAGTCGGGTAACACCCGGGTTCAGTCTTTTTTCAAGGAAGTAGTAATATGGCAACAGGTACAGTGAAGTGGTTTAATGACGCCAAGGGCTTCGGCTTCATCACCCCAGATGATGGCAGTGAAGATCTCTTTGCGCATTTCTCCGCGATCGCCATGGGTGGATTCAAGACCCTCAAAGAGGGCGAAAAGGTTTCCTTCGACGTGACGCAGGGCCCGAAGGGCAAGCAAGCTTCGAATATCTCACGCGCCTGAAGCTTTCAGGCACGCAATCAGGGACCCGCCTCCGGCGGGTTTTTTTTGCCCGCAAACGGGCGCCGGCAGCCCGGCCAGCGTGCCCCGCGCCGGTGAGCACCCGGTCAAAAACATGGATAACCCATATCTTTACCTGATCAGCGCTGCGATTGGTCTTTGCTCAGGCATCGTGATTGCCTGGCTGCTCTTGCACGGACGCATTGCCGCGGCCGCCGAACAGGGCCGCGCCGAAGTGACGATCGACCTGGCCAGGGCTAGCGAACGGGCACGTGCCAGCGAGGCGGAGCTGGCCCGGCTGAACGCGGCGCACGCGGCAGTGAGCGCCCAGGCTGCCGATTGGCGAGAAGCGCTCGACCAGGCGCGTGACGATCTGGCGATGCTGACCGAACGCGCCAGCCGGATTCCGGGGCTGGAAAGCAGGCTGGCCGGAGTCGAGGAAACGCTCGCGGCAGCGCAACTGCGCGCCGGGGAATTGCGCGAGCTGAACGGGCGCCTGAGCGCCGAGCTGAAGGCCGAGCACGAGACACTCGCCCGCCTGCGTGACGACTGGCAGAGCGAGCACGCGCTGCGCGGTCAGGCGGAAGCACGCGTCAGCGAACTGGGTACGGCGCTGGCCGAACTGAATACCCGCCTGGCCGCCGAGCGTAGCCAGGCGGAAGAAAAGCTCGCGCTGCTCGTCGCTGCCCGCGACGAACTGTCGAACCAGTTCAAGGCGCTCGCCAACGATATTCTGGAAGAGAAGGCGAGGCGCTTCGCCGAACAGAATCAGACCAACATCGGGCAGATCCTCGATCCGTTCAAGGAGCGCCTGAGCGAGTTCAAGGCGAAGGTGGAGGAGATTCACAGCCAGGATACCGAGCAGCGGGCCAGCCTGCGCGCCGAGCTGGCGCAACTGAAGGACCTCAATCGGCAGATCACCGAGGAGGCGCATGGCCTGGCGACCGCGCTCAAGGGACAGGCGAAGAAGCAGGGCAACTGGGGCGAACTGGTGCTGGGCAACGTCCTCGAACGTTCGGGACTGCGCGAGGGCAGGGATTTCCGGCGCGAGCTCAGCTTCGCGACCGAGGCGGGCCGCAAGCGCCCGGACGTCGTCGTCTATCTGCCGCAGGGCAAGCACCTGGTGATCGACGCCAAGGTTTCGCTGAACGCCTATACCCGCTACGTCAATGCGGAGGATGAGGGCGAACGCCAACGCGCGCTGCGCGAACATATCGACGCTCTGGCCGACCGCATCGCGGAGCTGGCGGATCGCGCCTATTTCGACCTGCCAGGATTGAACACACCAGAAATGGTCTTCATGTTCGTCCCAATCGAATCCGCTTTCGTCGATGCGCTGCGTGCCGACGAAAGCCTGTTCCAGAAAGCCATCGAGCAGAACGTGCTGGTCGCCACACCGACGACCTTGCTGACCAGTCTGAATATCGTCCGCCAACTTTGGCGTTTCGAGGAACAGAATGCGCATACCGCCGAACTGGCCGACCGTGCCGCCAAGGTCTACCGCAAGCTGACCGGATTCCTGGCCAGCATGGAAGCGGTGGGCAGCCAGCTCGACAAGGCGAAAGATTCCTACCAGAAGGCGATGGGCCAACTGGTTACCGGTAAGGGCAACCTGATCAGTCAGGCAAAAGACTTCGAGCGTCTCGGCGTTTCGGTGCAGGCCGCCTTGCCGGAGCAACTGGTGGCGCGCGCGGCACTCGAACTGGAACATTTGCCAGCGTCCGACGACGAAGCGGCATCGACGCCGACATGAAACGATGAACGACGTGAACGCGCTCTTGCCGGAGGCCGAACGACCGGAGGAAAGGCTGATCGGCGACGGAGAGTTTGCTGGTCTGGTCAGCGAGCTCTGCCGGCCACTGCTCGAACTCGCCGACGGGCTGACGAACACGCAGCCGGCCGAGCCGATCCTGACGCGCCCGCTGATCGGCCGACTGCTGTTGGAGTCGAGACAGATCGAGGCGCTGCTCGACGAATACGGCGCGTGCCGGAATCGCCAATGGAGCCGCTTTCGTTCGCTGATCGCGGCGCTGAAGAACATGGCTCGCTTTGCCGAGGTGCTCGCCTGCATTCGGCGGCGCCTGCCGGCCTACCGGCTGCTGCCGGTGCGCGGTGATTTTGCTTCGGCGAGTAGCGCGCGGCTGCACCAGATGTGCGGCGGGATTCGCGAAATCGCCGCCCGTTTGCTCGATGAGGCGCAGGCGCTTGGTATCGAGCGGCGCGTAAGCGCTCGGGCGTCGGCGGATTTCGCGGAAAAGCTGCCGTCCGGTCGCTTGGCGCACACCAGCGACGAGCGCCAGGGCGGTGACGCAGCGAGCACGGTAACGCATCTGGCGACGGAGTTCCTGAATCTGGCGGCCGAGGCCGACTGGCTGGGCAGCGCGGCACAGCTTGCAGCCGAAGAATGGAGCGCTTGTTTCCCCGATCCGGTGAGCGAGGAGCGCCTGCGTCAGCTCGTCTTTCGCTTCCACAGTCTGCAGTCGCTCTATGACACGCACGTCGCGGCGACCGGAATCGAGAGTTCCGACGCCAAGCTGCCGATCCTGCGCGGCCACGCGACGGTCGTTTATCACCTGCTCGACCTCGCCACCGACCTTGCCCACTTCTACGAGCGACATCTCGGTCCACTCCCGGGCGATGAAGATCCGCGGAGGCTGCCGGGGGTCGATCGCGAACTGATCATGGCGACGCTGTTCGGCTACGCGCTGGCCTTTGCCAGCGACTACCTGGCGGGCGGACAAAGCCTCTGCCGGGACATCCTGCGCCGCTATGCCGAGTTGGCCGAGCTGCAGGTGCCGGTGCCGACCTACCGCGGCTTCCATGTGCGTCCGTCCAATCTGGTCGCGCGTATCGTGGCGCACTACGGAAGCGCGGTCGTGATGGATCTTGGCGGTACGCGCTTCGATGCCGCTTCGCCTTTTGAGCTCTTTCGCGCCAACGAGACGATCAACGCCGGCAAGCGCCGCTGGCTGGCCGGGGAGATCGCCCGCGTTCGTCGTCCGGGCGAGGCGAGCAAGCCGGCGGACACGGCCGATGCCGTGCGCACAGTGATTCAGCAACTGGCCGGCGAGGGAAGGGTCGTGCTCTACCGTCAGCCGCTGCAGTTTTCGCCCGAGATTGGTCAGCGCGCAGGCGGCGTGCTGGAGAATGCCACGGCCGAGATCGCCCACCTGCAGGCGACCGGCCAGCTCGACATCAGGACCGATCTGACGGTAACTTTCATCGGCGACCGACGCGTCCTGGCTGACCTCGAGGTGCTCGCGCGGAACGGCTATGGCGAAGACGCTTTCGGCAACAATGTCAGCTTGCCGAGCGCGCTCGCCTACCTGCGGCGCTAGCCCGGCGGACCCACAGGCGAGGAGGAAGCGATGAACACGACGCACCATCGACTCGAATTAGCCACCCGTCGGCGTGAGGAGCTGATCGACCTGAGCGATCAGGTGCGCGCCGCCGTACGCGCCAGCGGCGTCGTCGACGGTCTCGTTTGCGTCTATGCGCAGGGCGCCACGGCGGCGATGATGATCCAGGAAAACTGGGATGAATCGGTGCAGACCGACGTCGTCGATCTGCTTGCCAAGCTGATTCCGCGCGGCGTCTGGCGGCACGATCAGCAGGACGGCAACGGCGACGCTCACCTCAAGGCGGGGCTGGTCGGTCCGTCGGTGACCATCCCGCTGATCGATGGACGCCTCGGCCTGTCGCGCTGGCAGAACATCTTCTTCTGCGAGTTCGACGGTCCACGGCACGACCGCCAGGTACTGGTCAGCATCGTCGGCGATCGCCCGCTGCCACCGGCGGATCGCGCGCAGGCGTAAGCCGGCCCGGCAACAGCCCGGGTGCGCCGGGCGGAAGCGCTGGACGAGCCCTGCCTAACCGTAACGCCCTTCGATGTAGTCGGCGGTCTCCCGATGCTGCGGGGTAACGAAGACCTGTTCGGTGGGCGCGTGCTCGACCACCCGGCCCATCAGCATGAATACGCACTCCTCGCTGGCCCGCCGTGCCTGCGCCATGTTGTGCGTGACGATCAGGATCGTATACTCGCCGCGCAGTTCCCAGAGCAGTTCCTCGACCGCCTCGGTTCCCTTGGGGTCGAGCGCCGAGCAGGGCTCGTCCATCAGGAGGATTTTCGGCTTCACCGGCAGCAGGCGAGCAATGCACAGCTTCTGCTGTTCCTCCAGCGAGAGCTCGGTCGCCCTGCGCCGCAGGCGGTCCTTCACCTGATCCCAGAGAAGAACCTGGCGCAGCGACTGCTCGACGATTTCGTCCGCCGTTCCCTGTACCACGTCTCCGCCGCCCTTGGCGTGCAATCGGTGGCTGAAGAGAATGTTGTCGCGAATCGAAATGGGCAGGGGATTCGGTCGCTGGAAGACCATGCCGACCTGCTTGCGAACCTGCACGAGTTCGACCTGCGGATCGTAGATGTTTTCGTTCATGACGTGCACGCTGCCTTCGATGCGCACGTAGCCCAGGCGCTCGTTGATCCGGTTGACGCTGCGCAGGAAGGTGCTCTTGCCGCAACCGGAAGGGCCGATCATCGAGGTGATCAGGCCTTCCCGGATGCGCAGATCAACGTCGTACAGCGCCTGAAAGGTGCCGTACCACAGGTTAAGCTTTTCGCTGGCAATAGCGTGGCGGCCATGCGAGGGAAGGGGCTGCAGCAGGGCAGCATTCGGTTCAGTGTTCATCGTCGATCGGGTCCTTGCGGAGCAATGGCGTGCGCGGTGGCGGGCGGCGTGGGTTGGCTAGCCAAAGCGCCCCTCGACATAGTCGCGGGTACGCTGGTCCTTTACCTCGCCGGTGAAGAGATCCTCGGTGATGCCGATTTCGACGCACTCGCCGGCGAGGAAGAACGCCGTGCGATCGGCCAGGCGGCGCGCCTGCTGCACCAGGTTGGTGACCAGGATGATCGTCACTTCTTGGCGCAAATCCTTCAGAACGTCCTCGATGCGCATCGTCGTTACCGGATCGACAGCAATCGAGAACTCGTCGAGCATCAGCAGATCGGGCTCCTGCGAGAGCGCGCGGGCGATCGTCAGGCGCTGTTGCTGGCCGCCCGAGAGCAGGCTGCCGAGTGCGTGCAGGCGATCTTTCACCTCGTCCCAGAGCGCCGCGCGCGTCAGGCAGCGCTGGACGATCACGTCGAGCTCGGCCTTCTCGCGGATGCCGCGCAGGCGAGGCGAAAGGGCAACGTTGTCGTATACGGTCATCGGCAGACCGACCGGCAGCGGAAAGACGACCCCGATCCGGCTGCGCAGCGCGTAGACGTTCTTCAGGTGGCGGGTGTCCAGACCATTGAAACGGATCTGGCCGTCGACCTGCATGCCCGTGGTAAACACGTCCATCCGGTTGATCGCCTTGAGGAACGAGGTCTTGCCGGCGTTGGCCGGGCCGATGATGCCGAAGATCTCGTGCTCACGGATCGACAGCTTGACCTTGCGCAGCGCCACCGTGCTGCCGTAGCGGATCGTCAGGTCGTTCACTTCGAGCTTGTTCGGCGCTCTGGCAACCGCCGCCAGGGCGCCGTCGGTGGCCGCTGCCGGCCCCGCGAGTTCTACCATTTCTTTTTCCCCCTCAGCCACATGCGGAATGCGATCGAAACGCTGTTCATGGTCAGAACGAGCCCGATGAGGACCAGGGCGACGCCGAAGGGAAGCTCTTCGGCAATCCCGGGAACCTGCGTGGCGACGACGAACAGGTGAAGCGAGAGCGCCATCGTCTGGTCAAGGACGCTGTGCGGCAGGAAGGGCGTGAAGAAGACGGCACCGGTGAACATGATCGGCGCGGTTTCGCCGGCGGTACGCGACACTTCGAGGATGACGCCGGTGAGTATGCCGGTGATCGAATTGGGCAGAACGACGCGGCGGATCGTCTGCCAGCGTGTCGCTCCCATATTCCAGCAAGCCTCGCGGAAGGCGGGCGGGACAGCCTGCAGCGACTCGCGCGTGGCGACGATGACCACCGGCATCGTCATCACCGCCAGCGTCAGGCTGGCGGCCAGGATGCTGGTGCCGAACTTGAAGAAGAGGACGAAGGCGCCCAGGCCAAATAGCGCGTGGACGATCGACGGGACACCAGCCAGGTTGATGATCGCCAGGTTGATGATCCGCGTGAACCAGTTGTCGCCGGCGTACTCGCTCAGGTAGATGGCCGCGAAAACACCGATGGGCACCGAGAGCAGGAGGGCGACGGTGACCAGCCAGACAGTGCCGAGCAGCGCCGGGAAGAGGCCGCCGCTGCGCATGCCGTCGGTTGGTGCGGTGAATAGGAACTCCCAGGAGATCGCGCCGCCCCCCTTGACGAGCAGTGTCGCGAGGATGAGCAGGACGGGCGTGATGAGAAGCAGCGTCATGAGCCCGAAGAGCAGCCGGAAGCGCTGCTGGACGCGGGCGTTGCGCTGGTTCAGGTCGCTCGCCTGAAAGAGCGCTGGGTTGGCAGTGGTCATGGCTTAGCCCTTGCGTATGCCGCGCACGATCAGATCGGCGCTCAGGTTGATGATGAAGGTGATCAGGAAGAGAAAAATTCCAATCGTGAACAGCACCTGATAGTGCTCGCCGCCGACGACGGCTTCACCCAGCTCGGCGGCGATCGTCGCGGTCAGCGCGCGCACCGAATCGAACAGACTGTCCGGGATGTTGACCGCGTGACCGGTGGCCATCAGGACGGCCATCGTTTCGCCAAAGCCGCGACCGACACCGAGCAGGACGCCGCCCAGCAGACCGTTCTTGGCCGCCGGCAGGACGACCTTGTAGACCACCTGCCAACGTGTCGCGCCCATTGCCTCGGCCGCCTCGCGGTAGCGGTCGGGAACCGCCTTGAGCGCATCCTCGGCGATCGAGGTCATGATCGGCGCCGCCATCAGGCCGAGGATGATTCCGGCGTTGAGCACGCAGAGACCGACCGGGATGTCGAACCACTTGATCAGCAGCGGATTCATGATGACCAGGCCGATGAAACCCCAGACCACCGACGGGATGGCGGCGAGGAGTTCGACGAGCACCTTCAGGGCCTCGCGTGTCTTGCCGCTGGCGAATTCGGCGATAAAGATCGCCGCGCCGAGCGAGAAGGGTACGGCGACGAGCATGGCCAGCCCGGTGACGCTGGCCGTGCCGGCGATCAGCGCCAGGATGCCGTACTCCGGATCCTCGGCGTCGCTCGGCGACCAGTACGGGGTAAGAAAGAACTCGCGGAAATCCAACTTGGTAAAGATGAAGCCGATGCCTTCCTTGGTGACGAAGAAGAAGATTCCCAGGACGAAAAGGATGGCCGAGATGCCGCAGACGAAGACGACCGCGGCAACCAGTTTGTCGATGTACCAGTCCGCGTCGCGGCGATCGAAGCCAGCGAGGGGACGGGCAGCAGCACGGTGCGCCAGCGCTGGTGAGCGAGTCGTCATGTCAGTCGCTCTCCTCGCCGCGCAGCGTCGCCATCAGCCGGTTGACCAGCGCCGAGACTTCGCGCGTCAGCGGTCGCAGGTCGGCGTTCTCGCCGGGACTTTGCGTGAGCCGCCACTCGAGCGCCACCGTATGGAAGGGAATCTGCTCGACGTACGAACTCACCGGCCCCTGCAGGCTGACGATGAGCTGGTAGCTGGCGAGCTCCTGATGATGGCGGCCCAGCGCCTGCGGCTGGTGGCGGGCGAGGTCTATGCCCACTTCCTGCAAGGCGGCCAAGGTGTGTGGCGTACACACGCCGGCGCGACGCCCACGGCTGTGGTACTCGCCAAACTGGGCAAAGTTCTTGCGCGCGATCGCTTCGGCGAGCGGGCCGAGCAGGCTGTTATCCTCATCCAGAAAGAGGATACGATGGAACTTGGGGCCGCGGCCCTCGCCGGTCACCGCATAAACAGCGTCCTCGCAAATGTTTTTCGCCTGATCGGAAACCCTTTCCAGCGAATTGAATACGGTCAGGTAGGCGAATAGATCCTGGACCTTGAAGTCGTCGCGCGCGGCGAGCAGATCGACGAAGGCCATGTCGAAAGTTCTTTCGACCTGATCGGCGATGCTCATCGTCGCCCTTGCCTGATCGGCGTTGCCCTCGACGAACGCGGCGACGGCCTGCTGCAGCATCTGGCGCGATTCACCCGCCATCAGCTCGATCTCGCGCGCCATCGTTCCCTCCGGGCGGGCCAGGCGGACGGCTTCGCGACAGATGGTGACCGCGTAGTCGCCGACCCGCTCGAGCGCGACATTGGCGTGAATGACCGCCGACATCAGGCGCAGGTGCCCGCCACTCGGCAGGTGCACGCCGATGAACGCGTTGCACATCCGGTCGAGCTCGTTGCTTACCGCGTTGACCCGGTTGTCGGCGAGGATGGTTGCGTAGGCCAGCGGGTCGTCGTCGGCGAGCAAGGCATGCACCGCGTCGGTCAGTGCGCTTGCCACCTGGCTGGCAAGCAAGGCCAGTTGCTGGCGGATCTTCGACAGGTCTTTCTCGATACGTTCTTCGTAATGACTCATTGCGACTTTTTCCTCAGGCGCAGAAACTCGGGCTTGCCGCGGACAGGCGTGGACGGCCGGCAGCCGCCGGCCAGGGGACTACTTGCAAGTGGTCTTCTTGATCGGTGCGTAGCCTTCCTTCTCGATGATGCACTGACCGGTATTGCTCTTGATCCAGTCCAGGTACTTCTTGACCTCGCCGGCTGGTTCGCCATTGGTATACATGAAGAGGGGACGGGCGATCGGATAGGTGCCGTCGAAAGCGGTCTGTTCGGTCGGTTTGATGCAGGGCTTGCCGGCCGCCGAGGCGACGCAGAGCGCCTTCATGTGGTCGGTGACGTAGGCCAGCCCGCTATAGCCAATCGCGCAAGGCGTCTTCTCGACCAGGTCGGCGACGTCCTTCGAGCCGTGCATGTCGAGCGTGCCCTGGCGGAACTTGCCCTTCTCGCCGAGCACCGCCTCACGGAAGTAGGCGTAGGTACCGGAGTTGTTCTGTCGACTGACGACGACGATGTCGCCTTTGCACCCGGGAATCGTGATCCCCAGGTCGCTCCACTTGCTGACGCCGCCGTCGCGCGCGTAGATGCGCGCCAGATCGCTCACCGTGATCGAGTTGCCGGGGAAGTTCTTGTGCACGAAAATGGCCAGGGCGTCATAACCGATGATGTGCTCGACCGGTTGCCGTCCCTTGGCCTGCGCTTCCTTGATCTCCTTCTCCGACATCTTGCGGCTTGAGTTGGCAATGTCGACCGTGCCATTGATCATCGCGGCAATGCCGGTGCCGGAACCGCCGCCGGAAACGGCTACTGCCACTTTTGGATTCAGCTTGCCGTACTGTTCGGCCAGCGATTGGGCGGCATTGACCAGGGTGTCCGAACCCTTGTTCTGGATCTCGGTTCTGGCGGAAGCGCTGGTCGCGGCGAGCGCGCCGAGGGTGAGGACAACAATCTTGCGCAGCTTCGGATGAAGGGTCATCTCTGGTCTCTCCGGGTGGGTTATCGGTCGTCGTCTGCTTCGTCTGGTGGTGACAGGCGGGACGATCATGGCAGCTTCCGGCAGCGCTGAAAATTCGGGCAACAACGTAAGCGATGCGCACACCCGTGAGGACGACCGGCGCCCTTGCGCGAGGCGTGCGATCACGCGCATCACGGGGCCAGCGTAAGGGATTACCTTACGTCTTTCTCCGCATACCCAAAGCCTTGCCGGGCAGGCACAATAGGCGCTCGATCAACTCGCTAAGGCTCACTGTGCCAAGATCAGCGATTCGGCCTCTCGGTTGGCGCGACGCTTTTCTGCTCGTTTTCGGCTATCTCGCGCTCGACTGGGCAAGCCACATCCACTTCCTGCACGGACTCGATGTCACGCCATGGAGTCCGGCCCCGGCATTGGGCCTGCTTTTCCTGGTTCGCCACGGCAAGCAGGCAGCGCCACCACTGGCCCTGGCGATTCTCGTCGCCGACGCGTGGACGCGCGAACTGGCGCTGCCCGGGCTGCTTGCCGTCGGCCTGGCGCTCCAACTGACTGCCGGATACTGGCTGACCGCACACATTCTCCGGCGCCGATTGGGCAGCAAGGGCTTCTTCGTCGATCGTCGGGGTCTGATCGACTGGGTGACGATCGCCGTCGTCGGTACCCTGCTCAACGGTCTGCTCTTCTTCGCCGGCTTGACGCTCGGCGGATACCTGCCGCAGGCCGCGGCGAGCGAAGCGCTGCTGCCGCATCTGCTCGGTGACGTAGTGGGCGTCTTGATCTCGATGCCGCTGCTCGCCATGCTGCTCGACACGCGCGGCCGCGCGCGCTTGCGCCGCCTGTTGATCGGGCGCGAATCGCTCAGCCTGCTGACCACCGGCGGCGCCCTCGCCTTCACCTTCGTCGCCGGCGAGATGACCGAGTTCAAGTACTTCCCGGTGCTCTTCCTGCCGATCGCCTGGGCCGCCGCCCGGCAGGGGCTGGCCGGTGCCGTGCTGACCGTCGGCCTGACGCAGGTCGGCATCGTCCTCGCCTCGCGCCTGCTCGGCTTCTCCTGGTTCATCCAGTTCGAACTGGAAGTGCTGGTGCTCGTTCTGGCGCTGGCGGGCTACTTCATCGGCATTGTCGTCGACGAGAAGCAGCGGCTGAGCGCCGAACTGCAGCAGACGCTGCGCCTGGCCGCGGCCGGCGAAATGGCTGGGGCCTTGTCGCACGAGCTGCACCAGCCACTGACCGCGCTGCTCGCCTATACGCGCGCGTGTCAGCAGTTGCTCGCCCAGGGGGAGAGCGGCCAAAGGCTGTTCGACGTGATCGATCGCGTGGTTGCCGAATCGCAGCGCGCGGCCGATGTGGTCAGTCGACTGCGCGATTTCTTTCGCACGGGGACGACGCGACTCGAACGCATCGAGCTGCGCGAATTGCTCGCCTCGGCAGTCGCCCGTTTTTTGACACAGGCCAGGCAGCAGGGCGTCGAGCTCCGGCTGCTTGCGACGCCCGCCTGTGCGCTGTGGGCCGATCGCCTGCAGTTGGAAGTGGTACTGCGCAACTTGCTGGCCAACGCCTTCGAGGCGACCGCCGAACGACCGCTGGCGGTGCGGCAGGTGCGCGTTTCAGCAGAACACGACGGCGCCGGACGCGTCTGTATCACGGTCGAAGACAGCGGACCCGGCGTTTCGGAGGAAATGGTGGAACATCTGTTCGAAGCGTTTCATTCATCCAAGGCGAGCGGGCTCGGCCTCGGACTGGCGATCAGCCGCGCAATCGTCGAGGCGCACGGCGGCAGCCTGTGGGCCGAGGTGGGCGATCGCGGCGTGTTCAGGCTGCTTCTTCCCGTCGAGGAGGGCAGCGCGCATGCCGCCTAGTACCAATACGGTGTTTATCGTCGAGGACGATCAGTCCGTACGCGATGCGCTCGGCCTATTGCTTGGTCTGCAGGGTCTTGCCGTGACGCTGTTTGCCGACGCCGAGAGCTTCCTGGCGGCGCGCCGGGCGGACTGGTACGGCTGCCTGCTGCTCGACATCCGCATGCCGGGAATGGACGGACTCAGCCTGCAGAAGCGCTTGGCCGAAAGTGGCTGCCTGTTGCCGGTGATCGTGATGACCGGCCATGGCGACGTCGAATCGGCGCGCCAGGCCTTTCGCAGCGACGCGGTCGATTTTCTCGAAAAGCCGATCGATCACGACCGCCTGCTGGCGGCGATCACGGAAGCGTTCGCCCGCCAGCACCAGCGGCGCGACGACCACGATCGCCACGCCAGTGCCGCTGCCCGCCTCGCAGGCCTGACGCCGCGCGAGCGCGAAGTGATGGCCCTGGTCGTCGCCGGCCGGCACAACCGGGAGATCGCGCAGGCGCTGGATATCAGCCCGCGCACGGTGGAAGTGCACAAGGCCCGCCTGCTGGCCAAGTTGCAGGTGGGCAGCATTGCCGATCTGGTGCGGCTGAGTCTGCAGGTGAGCGGGCAGGCGGCTGGTTGAGTCGCACACGCCGGTCGCGCTACCGGCGCCAGAACGCCGGAGTCAGGACGACGAGCAGGGTGAAGATCTCGAGGCGGCCGAGGAGCATCGCCACGGTACACACCCAGGTCTGGAAATCGGTGAGCACGGCGAAATTGTTCGCCGGCCCGACCTGGCCCAAGCCCGGTCCGGTATTGTTGATGCTGGCGATGACCGCCGAGAACGCGGTGACGATCTCCAGTCCCGAGAAGGACAGGACCAGCGTCATCGAGACGATGCAGACCATATAGACGAAGCCGAAAGCGAGCACGGCAAAAAGGATATTCGGGGGAACGACTTCCTTGCCGATTCGTATCGGATGGACGGCGTTGGGGTGCATCGCGCGCAGTAGTTCGCGGTAGACCTGCTTGTAGAGGACGATCGCCCGGATCATCTTGATGCCGCCGCCGGTGGAACCGGCGCTGGTCGCGAAGCTGCACAGAAAGAGCATCCAGAGCGGTGCGAAAAACGGCCACAGGGCGTAGTCAGTGTTGGCAAAGCCGGTCGTCGTCGCGATCGACACGACGTTGAACGCGGAAAAGCGCAAGGCTTCGATGAAGGTCGGGTAGACCGCGTGCACGTCGAGATAGATGGCAATTCCGATGACGCTGCCGACCGTCACCAGGATGAACATGCCGGCTTCCGGATCGCTGGCGTACGGCCGCAGCGAGCGCCCGGAGAGCGCGATGTAATGCGTCGCGAAGTTGCAGCCGGCGATCAGCATGAAGGCGATGCTGACCGCCTCGATCGCCGGCGAGTCGAAGTAGCCGAAACTCGCGTCGTGGCTCGAGAAGCCACCCAGTCCCATGGTCGCGAACATGTGCATGATCGCGTCGAGCCAGGTCATCCCGGCCCATTGGTAGCCCAGCACGCAGGCAATCGAGATCAGCGTATAGACGACCCACAGCCCTTTCGCCGTCTCGGCAATGCGCGGCGTCATCTTGGAATCCTTCATCGGTCCGGGGGTTTCCGCCTTGAACATCTGGCGGCCGCCGATGCCGAGCAAGGGGAGGACGGCGACGGCGAGAACGATCAGACCCATGCCGCCCAGCCAGACCAGTTGGGTGCGCCAGAAGTTGAGCGAAACCGGCAGCTTGTCGAGTCCCTCGATAACCGTTGCGCCGGTCGTCGTCAAGCCCGACACCGCCTCGAAATACGCGTCGGTAAAGCTCGCATTGAGTTGGATGATCAGCGGCAGCGAGGCATACACCGGCAGCACCGTCCACACCAGTGCGACCATCAGGAAACCGTCGCGGATCGTCAGGTCGCGCTTTTCGCGCCGGGTTGCGTACCAGAGGCCGAGACCGCTGCCCAGGGTGAGCAGGACGGCTTCGTCGAAAGCGCTTTCGGCACCGTCGTGCAATGCCCAGGAAAGCGCCCAGGGGACGAGCATCGTCAGGCCAAACATGAAGATGACCAGCGAGAGAACCCGGATGACCGGATAGTAGCGTTTCATGGCAGCCTTGACTCAGAAGAAGTGGAAGCCGACGGCAAACAGCTTCTCCACCTGTTTGACGACCTTCTTGTCCAGACAGAAGACGATGACGTGATCGTCGGTCTCGATGACGACATCGCTGTGCGCGATCAGCACGCGTCCCGCGACCTTCTTCTTGGCCAGACCGAGGAAGCCGACATCGCGGCTCTTGTCGAGGTCACGCACGATCGCGGCGATGAATGCGCCCGGGATCGTCGGCAGTTCGCTGACCCGTCGACCAACCACCTTCGAGTTCTTGCGATCACCGTGCGCTACGACTTCGAGCGCCTCGGCCGCGCCGCGCCGCAGGCTGTGCACCTGCGCCACGTCGCCATGCCGGACATAGGTCAGCAGGCGGCCGATCGATACCTGCGCCGGGGAAATCGCGATGTCGATCGGCCCACCCTGGACGAGTTCGGCGTAGGCTCGCCGATTGATCAGCGCGACGACGCGCTTGCAAGCCATCCGCTTGGCCAGCGACGCCGCCATGATGTTGTCTTCGTCGTCGTTGGTCAGGGCGAGGAACAGGTCCATCTCGTCGATGGCCTCCTGTTGCAGCAGGTCCTCGTCGGTGGCGTCGCCATGCAGGACCAGCACCGACTGCAGCGAGGTGGCGACCAGTTCCGAGCGCCGCCGGTCGATCTCGATCACCTTGACCTCGCACTTGTTCTCCAGCGACTGCGCGACGCGCAGACCGATGTTCCCGCCACCGGCGATCATCACCCGGCGAACCGGTTCGACCGAACCGCGCAGCTCGCGCATCACCGGGCGGATGTGCTCCTCGGCGGCCAGCACGAAGACTTCGTCGCCGTCTTCGATCATCGTGTCGCCGGTGGGTGTGATTGCGCGGTCGCGCCGATAGATCGCGGCGATCCTTCCGTCAACCTCCGGCGACAGATGGTTGCGCATCTCGCGTATCGGACTGCCGACGAGCAAACCGCCGGCAAACGCGCGCACCGCGACGAGCACCAGCCGCCCGGCGCCGAAGCTGAGCACCTGCAGCGCTTCGGGAAAATCGATCAGCCGCGTGATGTATTCGGTAATGACCTGCTCCGGGCAAAGCGCGTAGTCGACAGCAAAATTCGCCGGCGAAAGCAGCGTTTCGCTGTCCAGAAAGTCGTGCGCGCGCAGACGGGCGATGCGCGCCGGAACGTTGAATACGCTCTGCGCGACCTTGCAGGCGACCAGATTGGTCTGGTCGCTTTGCGTCACGGCAATCAGCAGGTCGGCGTCTTCCAGGCCGGCGCTGGCAAGAACCGAGGGATAGGCGGCGTTGCCGATCACTGTCCGCAGGTCGAGCCTGTCCTGCAGGTTGGCCAGGCGATCGTGGTTGTTGTCAACGACGGTAATGTCGTTGTTCTCGGACGAAAGACTTTCGGCAACGCTGGCACCAACCTGGCCAGCGCCGAGAATGACGATGCGCATTTCCTGGCTCCCCCTGTGGAACTGATGACGGCCGGTCAGTCGCGCTCGTCGCTACGCCGACCGATGTTCAAGCCGAGTTGCCGCAACTTCCGATAAAGATGCGTCCGCTCCAATCCGGTCTTTTCGGCCAAACGCGTCATGTTACCGCGCTCGCTGCGCAGGTGGTACTCGAAATAGAGGCGCTCGAAGCCTTCGCGCGCGTCGCGCAGGGGTCGCTCGAAGAAAGTGGCGGCAAGCGCCGAGCTCGGGTCGTCGGACTCGCGGTGCAGGACGCGTTCGACGTCTTCGCTGGTGATTTCCTCCTCCAGCGCGGAAAGCGCGAGATTCTTTACGACGCCGAGCAGTTCGGCCCATTCGCCCTGCCAGCGGTGCAGGCGCAGGAGGTTGAGCGCGCCGCTCGAGAGATGCCTGACCGGAACCTCGCCACGTTCGGCCAGATGCGCCAACAACATCATCGCGATTTCCGGAACGTCGTCGGCGTGACCCGAAAGCTGCGGTAGCGTCACCCAGACTTCGGCCAGGCGGTTGACCAGCAGCGGATCCCAGCCGGCTTCGATGAGTGCTGCCGGTGAACGTGTAGACGCGGCGACCATCTGCAGGCTGTGCCGTTCTAGCCGTTCGAGGGCAAAGACCAGGTTCATCTGCTGCAGCTTGCCAAATTGCGCGAGGTCGGCAACGAAGACAATTCCGCCGCTGCTGTTGTGCAGCATCTCCTGCGTCAGCGGCGAGCTCAGATTCGATAGATCGAGCCAGGGCGTCCGGTGCGACTGCAAGGTGCGCGCGCAGATCTCGGCAATGCCGCCGGAAGTGCTCTTCAGGAGAAGGACCGAGGTCTTCGCGGCAGCCTGCTCAAGCCGCCGCTTGAGATCTTTCAGGAGGGGCGAGCGCGCAAAGGCGTCAAGCGTCAGAGGCTTCTTCTGAAACACCGCCTCGTGCTTGAGGGCCTTCTTCACGGTGGCCAGCAGTTTCTGCAAGGCAATCGGCTTTTCGAGAAAGTCGGTGGCGCCAATACGCGTCGCTTCGACTGCCGAATCGATCGTGCCGTGTCCCGACATCATGACCACCGGCATCGTCAACTGGCCGTTCGCCGACCACTCCTTGAGCAGCGAAATGCCGTCGGTATCGGGCATCCAGATGTCGAGCAGGACGAGGTCGGGTCGCTTGTCGGCGCGGATTCGCCGTGCCGTCGCAGCGTTCTCCGCCAACCAGATCGAATGTCCTTCATCGGCGAGAATCTCGGAGAGAAGTTCGCGGATTCCCACTTCATCGTCGACGATCAGTATCTGCGCCATGGTCATGCCCCGGAAGGAAGTTTGTTGCTTTGCTCGCGCTTTTGGTTCGACAACGCTGCCAACGGCAGGATGACGCTGACTTCCGCGCCGGTCGGTTGCAGGTTGTTGATCTTGATCCGGCCGTGATGCTCGTCGACGATCTTCTTGACGATCGCCAGACCCAGACCGGTGCCACGCGCCTTGGTCGTCACGTAGGGTTCGCAGACGCGGGCAAGAATCTCCGGCGGGAAGCCTGGCCCGGCGTCGGCAACGCTCATTTCGCTCATCGCGTCTACCTGGCGCGTGGCGATCGTGATGATCGGCGAATCCACCCCTTCCTGTGCGTCCTCGGCGTTGCGCAACAGGTTGTGGATGATCTGGCGAAGCTGCGTCGCGTCACCAAGCACCGGTGGCAGCTTGCCGGCGAGCTTTAGCCTGACCTGCGCGCGTGAGGTTTCGTAGAGGCCAAGCACCTCCTTGATCAGGGCGTTGAGATCGACCGGCGTCAGTTGGGGAGGCGGCAGGCGGGCATAGTCGCTGAAATCGTTGACCATGTGTTTCATTGCCTGTACCTGGGTGATGATCGTTTGCGTGGCACGCCAGAGCATCTCGGCGTCGGCCTTGCTCAGGTGGTCGGCCAGCTTCATCTGCAGGCGTTCGGCGGAAAGCTGGATCGGCGTCAGCGGGTTCTTGATTTCGTGCGCCAGCCGCCTTGCCACCTCGCCCCAGGCGGCGCTGCGCTGCGCCGCAATCAAGCGGGTGACGTCGTCGAAGACGACGACGTAGCCGCCGTGCGATCCGGCGGGAAGCTGGGTGCCGCGCAGGAGGAGGATCTGCGGCAGCTCGCCGGGATGCTCGAGTTCGATCTGTTCCTGCCACTCGTTGCGCTCGGGGTCGGCGAACGCCTGGCGAATGACCTCACCGAGCGCCTGCTGGCGCGGCCAAAGCTCGGCCGCGTGACCGAGCAATCCGTCGAAGTCGTCGCGCAAGATGGTCAGCGCGCCCTCATTGACGGTGCGCAGGACGAAACGCCGGTCGAAGACCAGCACGCCCGCCGACAGGTTGGCCAGGATGGATTCAAGGTAGGCGCGTGCCGACTCCAGTTCGGCTCGGTGGCGCTCGTTGTCGCGCCGGGCCTCGTCGAGCTGGCTGGTCATCTGTTTGAACGAGCGGGTGAGCACGCCGAGTTCGTCGCGGCTGTAGATCGCTTGGCGTGGCGTGTAGTCACCGGCGGCAACCGCCTGCGTGCCAGCGGCGAGAATCGACAGCGGGGCGGAGAGGCGGCGCGCCAGCACGAAGGCCAGCGCGATGGCAGTGAACAGCGCGAGCAGAACGGTCAGCGTCAGCGTCATCGCGTAGATCCGGGTCAGGCCCTCGCGGCCGAGCGACAGTTCCTGGTAGTCGGCATAGACGGTCTGCACGCTCTCGGCATTGATCGCCAGGCTTGCTGGCACCGGCTCCATGAGCTGCAGAACACGCGTCTCGGCGCCGAGTCCGTGTGGCGTCACGGCAACCAGAACGCGCAGCGTCAGATCGCTGTCGCCGTTGCTTTCGATCTGCGCGACCCGGCGCTCGACGAGAACGCGGCGGAGAAGCTCGGCCGTCGGTTGCGCCGGGGTCAGCGTTGCCAGATCGCCGGTCGCCGTGAGCAGCAGAACCCCCTTGGTCGAAAACAGCGCGGCCGACTGGACGCCGGCCTGCTCGCGCAGCCGGTTGAGTTCGAGCCGTCGTTGAGTCTCCGTCTGCTCACCGAGATCCAGCGCCATCGCCTGAGCCTTGCCCGCCAGATCGGCAAGGAGCGAGTCGAGCACGTTGCGCCCGAGATTGAGCCCGGCTTCGAGCGCTTTCTCGACGCGTACGTCGAACCAGGTATCGATGCTCTTGGTCACGAACTGCACCGACACCGCGTAGATCAGGACACCCGGCAGGACGGCCATCAGACCGAACATCAGCATCAGGCGCAGCTTGAGGCGTGAGCCGAAGACCTTGGCCCGGTGTTCGCGCCAGAGCACGAGCAATTGCCACGCGATCAGCGCGAGCAGGGAGAGCGCGACGATCGAGTTGAGTGCGAGCAGCCAGGGATAGTGGCGGGCGAACAGCGCGGTGTTGGCGCTCGCCGAGGCAAGCAGGAAGAGCAGGATGCCGCCGAATGATGCTGCTGCGACGATCAGGCTTTTCATCGCCCGTCGCCACCCGCGGGCGCAATGGTGGTGGCGCCGGAAGCGCCGACGGCGGGCAGGTCGGCGGGGGTGAACTGCCAACGCGCCCATTCGGCGGAGAGATTCCAGTCACGGTTGGCTAGCGCGCTGACCTGAAACGTCTTCGGCATCTGCGTCAGGTCGAGGCGCATGCGCAAGGAAGCAAAATACGTCTGGTCGCTGCGCAGGCCGCCTTTTTCGGCCACCTGCCAGTTGCGCAGTCGCGAGAGGATGCGCAAGGCGTCGTCCAGCGAGGGAAAGCTCTGGTGCAGCGCGCCGCTGGACAAGCGGTACTGACGCGTCAGTGCGTGGTACGAAAGCTGGAAAGACTGCGTTCGTGCCGCCACCTGCTCGTCGAGCCAGTACCAGCGCGAACGGCTCAGTTCAAATTCGACGACAAAGTAGAGCGCGACTCCGCGCGCTACCGCGTCCTCCAGACGGGGATTCAGACTGAGGTTGAAATCGGCCGCCAGGACATAACCCTCGTCGCCGATTGCAAGTTGCGGATGACGTACCGAAATGTCCGCCGGCCAGGCGAAGGAGGCGGCAAACGACAGCAGCAGGCCGACGAGCAGGGCTCTAAGCTGACTTCTGCAGCAGTGCATGGTAGAAACCGTCATGTTCATCGCATGGCAAGAGCCGCTCTTCGCAGAGCCTTCGCGCCGCCGGCTGGCGAACCAGAAAGGCGTCGATCTGCGCCGCGTTCTCCTCGGGAAAGACCGAACACGTGGTATACAGTAAGCGTCCGGCCACCTTCAACAGCGGCCACAGCCGATCGAGGATGGCCGCCTGTCGGTGGCTGAAAAGGCGGATATCGGAGGCGCGCCGGAGCAGTTTGATGTCCGGATGGCGGCGTACGACGCCGGAGGCCGAGCACGGCACATCGGCCAGGATGGCGTCGAAGGGACGGCCGTCCCACCACGTCGCGGGCAGCAGGCAATCGCCAGCCTTCACTGTCGCGGAGAGGCCGAGTCGATCGAGATTCTGCGCGATGCGCTGCGTTCGGATTTCGTCGATGTCGAGGGCGAGCAGGTCGATGTCAGCCGCTTCGAGCAGATGGGTCGACTTCCCGCCCGGTGCCGCACAGGCATCGAGGATGCGTTCGCCCGTCACTGGCGCGAGCAGTTCGGTCGCGCGCTGGGCGCCGACATCCTGGATCGACACCAGACCTTCGGCAAAGCCGGGCAGGGCCTCGATCGGCACCGGTCGGGCGAGGATCAGCGCATGACCGCCGGCCGGCCGCGCCGACAGACCGGCGGCGTGCAGCAAAGCGCAGTAGGCGGCCAGCGTGGTGCGCCGCTGGTTGACGCGCAAACTCATCGGCGGCTGGCCATTGTTGATCGCGACAATCTCGCGCCAGTGCTCCGGATAGGCGCGACGCAAGCGGTCGAGCCACCATTGCGGGTGCTGGCAGGCCGCCGGTTCGTCCTCGGCGAGCGCCGCATGCAGTTCATCCCGGCAACGCAGATAGTTGCGCAGGACGCCATTGACCAAGCCGCGGAAAGCGCCGTTGGCCATTTCGCCGGCAGCGGCCACCGCTTGATCGACCACCGTGTGCGCCGCCTCGGGGCGCGTCTGTAGACGGTAGATGGCGGCGAGCAGCAAGGCCTCGGTTTCCGCGTGCGGCAGGGCGCGTTCGAGCAAACGGGCAAGAATGAAATCGCCACGGCCGTGACAACGCAAGGCGCCGTAAGCCAGTTCCTGGGCTGCGGCACGCGCGCCGGGCGGTTCGCCAGCGAGGCGGGCGAGGGCTAGCGTGAGGCTTGCTCCGCAACGCACGGCGGCAATCGTCGTCGCCGCCAGGCGAAGGCTGTAGGCCAGCGAATCGGCAGGCAAGCGCGACAGGCTGGCAGAGGTGTCCGGGTTCGCGCCGCGCCCCGCCGGGCGCGCCACCTTGACCACGCGCAGCGCGCTTCGGGGAGACGACGATGAGGATCGGGTGAAAGGCACGGTCGGGCCTGACGGCTGTCGAGTTGGCGCGGAGTTTAGCACGACGCTCGGGGATGGCGTGATGATCGCCGAGCGGGCATAATCGTCCGATGAAACCGATTCCACTCAAAGCTTACGCCTACCTGTCGATAGGTGCGGCGCTCGCGACGATCGTGCTCAAGGGCTTTGCCTGGCTGCTCACCGGCTCGGTCGGACTGCTCTCGGATGCACTCGAGTCGCTGGTGAATCTGGCCGGCGCGCTGATGGCGCTCGCCATGCTGTCGATCGCCGAGCGGCCAGAGGACGAGCAGCACGCTTTCGGCCACGGCAAAGCGGAGTACTTTTCGAGCGCTTTCGAGGGGCTGCTGATCCTCGCCGCGGCAGTCGCAATCGCGTACACGGCGATTGGCAGATTGCTTGACCCGCAGCCGCTCGAGCAGTTGGGGGTGGGTCTGGCAATCTCGCTCGCCGCTTCGCTGATCAACCTCGGCGTCGGTCGGGTGCTGCTCGTCGCCGGCCGGCGTCACCGCTCGATCACGCTGGAGGCCGATGCGCATCACCTGCTGACCGACGTGTGGACCTCGCTTGGTGTGCTTCTCGGCCTCGGCGCGGTCGCCCTCACCGGCTGGCTTTGGCTCGACCCGGCGCTCGCCCTGCTGGTCGCCGCTAACATCGTATGGACCGGCTGGCGACTTCTGCAACGTTCGGCCGCGGGCCTGATGGACAGTAGCCTGCCCGCCAGCGATCAGACGCTGCTGGTCGGCGTCCTCGAACGGTATCGGGCGCAGGGGATCGAGTTTCACGCCGTGCGCGGCCGCGAGTCCGGCGCGCGGCGCTTCATTTCGCTGCACGTTCTCGTGCCCGCCACGTGGACGATTGCGCGTGCTCACCAACTGGCCGAGGAGATCGACCAGGAGATACGGCGTGTCCTGCCGCAAACGTCAGTGTTTACCCATCTCGAACCGCTCGACGATCCCTCGTCGCTCGAGGACATTCCGCTTGACCGCTAGGCGGTGCGTTCGCCAAGGCGTGCAGCGCGCCATCTGGTGTCTCTTCGTGAGCGTGGCGTCAAGCCCGGCGGCACTGGCCTGGAACGCCGGCGGGCATCGCGTCGTGGCGATGATCGCCTGGGAGGCGATGGACACCTCGACGAGGTCGGCGGCAGCCAAACTTCTTCGGGTGCACCCCGATTTTCTGCAATGGCAGGAGCGCAGTCGCGACGCCGACGCCGATCTGAAGGCTTTTCTTGAGGCGTCGACCTGGCCCGACGACATCCGCCGGGACAAGCGCTTCTATACCGCTGGCTTGGAAGCGCCGACGCCAACGCTGGCCGGATTTCCCGATATGGAGCGACGATTGGACTGGCACTACGTCGATCTGCCAGTCGGTTCAGCGGTGGGCAAGGCCGGCACGGACGGCGAACTGGACCGGCAACTGGTCGAACTTGCCGATACTGTCGGCAATCGGCAGGCAAGCACGGCGGCGCGCGCCTACGCCCTGCCCTGGCTGCTGCACCTGGTCGGCGACGCGCATCAGCCGCTGCACACGGCGAGCCGGGCGCGGCCCGATGGGCGCAGCGATAACGGCGGCAACGAGCAGCCGGTGGTCAATCCGTTCGATCAGCGCCATCCTTCGACCAACCTCCACCGCTATTGGGATGATCTGCCAGCGCCGCCTTGGTTGCGCGGTAGCCGGCTGGAGAGCGCAGTCAGAGCGCTCAAACAGGGCTTTCGCCCGCCGCTGGTCGCCGGCGTTTCGGCGCAATGGATTGAAGAAAGCCGGCAACTGGCGCGCGACCAGGCTTATCCGCCGGGGCGCGACGAAGTACCGACGATCGACAGCCAGTTCCACGAGAACGCCCTCGCGCTGGCGAGGCAACGCATGATCGACGCGGGTTATCGACTGGCAGATCTCTTGCGTCGCCTGCTTGGGGCGAAGTGAGCGAGGAATTCGTCGTCAGCCGCGAAGACGAGGCTGGAGGCGAAAAACCCTGCGCGTGCTGGAGAAGGTGCCGAAATGTTTCACGTGAAACACGATCGGCGCGAACACATCAGCCCACCCTCGGGCGAGCTCAGCAGTCAGCCAGGCACGCGCATTCCGTCCCCGGCGCGAGCGCAGCACCGGCGAGGAAGTCGGCCGCCGACAGTCGGCGGCCACCCGCTTTCTGCACTTCCAGAATGCAGAGCACGCCTTCGCTGCACGCGACGTTGATCCCTTCCCGGTCGGCTGCAAGAACAACTCCGGGAACGCCGGCGACGCCGCCGGCAACGGCACGTGCCCGCCAGACCTTCAACACGTGCCCGCCGATCGAACAGATCGCTCCTGGAAAAGGATCGAAAGCGCGCACCTGCCGGGCGAGCTGCGCAGCCGGCTGGCGCCAGTCGAGGATCGCTTCCGCCTTGTCGATCTTTTTCGCATAGCTCACGCCGTCTGCTGATTGAAGCTGCCCGTCCAGCGGCAGCCGGGCGAGCGTTTCGACCACCAGGCGTGCACCGAGCGCTGCCAGCCGGTCGTGCAAGCTCGCTGCCGTATCGTCGTCGGTGATCGTCACAGCCTCGCTGCGCAGGATCGGGCCGCTATCCAGGCCGGCGTCCATTTGCATGATGCTGATCCCGGTCTCTGCGTCGCCAGCGAGGATCGCCCGCTGAATCGGCGCTGCGCCGCGCCAGCGCGGCAGTAGCGAAGCGTGAATGTTGATGCAACCGAGCGTCGGCACGTCGAGAACGGCCTGCGGCAGAATCAAGCCATAAGCAGCCACCACCATCGCCTCGGCTGTCGCCTGACGAATCCGCTCCTGCGCCGTCTCGCCCTTCAGGCTCGCCGGTTGGAAGACCTCGCTACCGATGGCCTGCCCGACGATCTTCACTGGCGACGGCCGCAGCTTCATTCCCCGCCCGGCTGCCCGGTCGGGCTGCGTCAGGACCAGCGGCACCTGATGCCCGGCGGCAACGATCGCCCGCAAGGCCTGCGCAGCAAACTCCGGCGTCCCGGCAAAGATCAGTCTCATGCCGTGATCCGTGCCTGCTTGCTCAACTTGCTCTTGATCCTTTGCTGCTTCAGTTGCGACAGGTGCTCGACGAAAACACGCCCTTGCAGGTGGTCGATTTCGTGCTGCAAGCAAACCGAGAGGATGCCCTCCGCCTCGACCGTCTGTTCCTTGCCGTCGAGATCCAGGTAGCGCACGACGACGCGTTGCGCGCGCTCGACCTTGTCGTAGATTCCCGGCACCGACAGGCAGCCTTCCTCTCCGCGTTGCTGGCCCGACTGCTCGACGATCTCCGGGTTGACCAGCGTCAGCAACTCGTCTCTCGTCTCCGACGCATCAATGACGATCAGGCGTTTGTGTACGTCGACCTGGGTTGCCGCCAGGCCAATTCCGGGCGCCTCGTACATGGTCTCGGCCATGTCGCGCGCCAGGCGGCGAATCGCGTCGTCGATCCGCGCGACCGGCTCAGCGACCTTGCGCAGGCGCGGATCGGGAAAACGGAGTATGGGTAATAGCGCCATAAAAAGAGCTTGCTCGAAAAAATAACTGCGTGCAGAATCCAGAGCCATACCTTGAGCTGACCGGCGTGCCGGGAACCGCGAACCGCTTGGCGCGGGCCGGCAAGCAGGCTGACGCCGCTCTGGGACAAGACCGCTCGCCGGGAGTTCCAAACCTGGCGTGACGACCGCTCGTACGAGGATAACACGATGATCCGCATTCTATCCGCCTTGCTTTTTGCGCTGGCCAGCGCCCTCTGCGCCGCCGCCGGTCAGGAACTCCAATTGGCCGAGGGTGCGCCGAACCGCCATGTCGTCGTTCCCGGCGATACGCTGTGGGGAATCTCTGCCACCTTCCTGCGCGAGCCCTGGCGCTGGCCGGAGATTTGGCGAATGAACCGCGAGCAGGTGAGCAATCCGCACCGCATCTATCCGGGTGACCTCATCGTCCTCGAGCGCGACGCCCGAGGCAACCCGCGTTTGCGCCTGCAAGGCAGCAAGCTCCGCCCGCAAATCCATGCCGAACCGACTCAGGAAGCCATCCCGTCGATTCCGCCAAACGTCATCCGGCCGTTCCTGACCGATGCGCTGCTCTTCGACACGAGCAGCCTGGACAAGGCTGCGTTGATTGTGGCGACACCCGAAGACAGGGTGCATCTGAGCAACGGTGATCTGGCTTACGTCGACCAGGCCGACCCCAAGCAGCGCGAGTGGAACATCTTCCGCAAGGATCGGCCGCTCTACGATCCGGACAGCACAGCGATCATCGGCTACGAAGCATTTCATCTCGGCACCGCGGAACAGCTTCGCCCCGGCGCGCCGGCCACCTTCGAGGTGCTTACCGCCAAGCAGGAAATCGGTCGCGGCGACCGCCTGTTGCCGGCGCGCCGGCAGCCGGTCATCGCCTACGCGCCGCACAAACCCGATTTTCTTGTCGATGCGCGCGTCGTCTCGGTGTACGGTGGCGTAGACACGGCGGGTCGGGGCTCGATCGTTGCGCTCAATCGCGGCGCGGTCGATGGGATTGAAGTCGGCCACGTTCTCGCGGCCGAGCGCAATCGCGCCGTGACGCAGCGCGACGAGAACGATCGCCAGACGCTGGTCACCATTCCCGATCAGCGTGTCGGCCTCCTGTTCGTTTTTCGCACCTTCGATCGCCTGTCGTATGCCCTGGTTGTCCAGGCCGAAAACACCATCGACGTGAACGACTTCGCGCGCACGCCCTGACCATGAGTCTTGCCGAGTCGCCGACCGATTGGCTGCGACTGACGCTGATTCCGGGCCTTGGCGGCGAAACGCAGCGCAAGCTGTTGGCCGCCTTTGGTTTGCCTGACGCCGCCTTCAAGGCGAGTCGGAGCGCCCTCGTGGCGGTGATCGGCGAGAAGCGGGCCGATCTCCTCCTCAACACCGACAACCGCGCTGCGCTTGCGCAGGCGCTCGCCTGGTGCGAAAAGGCGGAAAACCGCCTGCTCTGCCTGGCCGACGCCGATTATCCGCAAAGCTTGCTGCAGGTTGCCGACCCGCCGACCGTGCTCTACGTACGCGGACGCGTCGATCTGCTGAATCGCCCGGCGCTGGCCATTGTCGGCAGTCGCAATCCAACGCCGCAAGGCGCCGCCAATGCCGAGCGCTTCGCCGCCGCGCTCGCGGCTGCCGGCCTGACCATCACCAGTGGCCTCGCGCTCGGCATCGACGCGGCCGCCCATCGCGGCGCCCTGCCGTCTGCCGGCAGTACGGTTGCTTTCATTGGCACCGGCATCGACCGCGTCTATCCGGCGCGCAACCAGCAACTGGCCCTGGCGATTGCCGAGGGCGGAACGCTGGTCTCCGAATTTCCCCTCGGTACGCCGCCCGCCGCGGCCAATTTTCCCCGCCGCAACCGGCTGATCTCCGGCTTCTCGCGCGGCGTACTGGTAGTCGAGGCGACTACCGAAAGCGGCTCGCTGATCACCGCTCGACTCGCCGCCGAGCAGGGACGCGAAGTCTTCGCGATCCCCGGGTCGATTCACTCGCCGCAGTCGCGCGGCTGCCACAAGCTGATCAAGCAGGGCGCCAAACTCGTCGAGACGGTGCAGGACGTACTCGACGAGATTGGCTGGACGGGCCGTCCGGCGATGCCGCCGGACGGCGTGCGAGCGCCGGCATCGGCCGACGCCCTGCTGCAGGCAATGAGCTTCGAGCCTTGTACGCTGGACGACCTGGCCAGCCGCAGCGGCTTGACGGCGGACGTTGTTTCGGTGATGCTCCTGCACCTGGAGCTGGATGGTCGCGTCGCCACGCTGCCCGGCGGCCACTACCAGCAGCTTCCACCAGGCTGACCGCGGCGGCACGCGGTCATCGCCTTTTACGCCCATCCTGAAACCCTACGTTGCCCGGCTGATGAAATCCTTCCCATGAGCAAGAAACTGATCATCACCGAGAAACCCTCCGTTGCCACTGACCTTGCCCGCGCACTCGGTGGTTTCGTCCGTCATGAGGACTACTACGAGAACGACCACTACGTCCTCGCCTCGGCCATCGGGCACCTGCTCGAACTGGCGTGCCCGGAGGAGTATGAAGTCAAGCGCGGCAAGTGGTCGTTTGCGCACCTGCCGGTCATTCCGCCGCATTTTGCCCTGCAGCCGATTGCCAAGACCGAGTCGCGCCTGAAGCTTCTCGTCCGACTGATCAACCGCAAGGAGATCGCGAGCCTGGTCAACGCCTGCGACGCCGGGCGCGAGGGCGAACTGATCTTCAACTACATCGTGCAGCACGCGGCGAGCCGCAAACCGGTCGAGCGCCTGTGGTTGCAATCGATGACTCCCGAAGCCATCAGGGAGGGTTTCCTGCGCCTGCGCCGTGGCAGCGACATGCAGGGGCTGGCCGATGCCGCGCTCTGCCGTTCGGAATCGGACTGGCTTGTCGGCATCAACGGCACGCGCGCGATGACCGCGTTCAACTCCAAGACGGGTGGTTTCCACCTGACGACGGTCGGCCGCGTCCAGACGCCCACGCTGGCGCTGATGGTCGAGCGCGAGGACCGCATACGCAAGTTCAAGCCGCGCACCTACTGGGAAGTCGAGGCCGCTTTCACCTGTGCTGCCGGTGAGTATCGTGGCAAGTGGTTCGACGAGAAATTCGCCGGCAAGGACGACGACGAGCATGCACGCGCCGACCGCTTGTGGGACGAGGCGCAGGCGAGAAGCCTGCAGCAGAAGTGCCTCGGGCAGGAAGGCGAGGTCAGCGAGGAGGCGAAGCCCTCGACGCAGGTCTCGCCCTTGCTTTACGACCTCACCAGCCTGCAGCGTGAAGCCAACAGCCGCTTCGGCTTCTCGGCCAAGACGACGCTGGCGTTGGCCCAGGCGCTGTACGAAAAACACAAGGTTCTCACCTATCCACGTACCGAGTCGCGCGCGCTGCCCGAGGACTATCTGCAGACGGTGATCAGCACGCTCACCATGCTCACCGGCGAGGGGCTGGGCAAGGGGCACGACGAAGCGGCACTCGCCCGTTACGCGCCGTTTGCCCAACAAATTCTGGATCGGCGCTGGGTCGTGCCGAACAAACGCGTGTTCAACAACGCCAAGATTTCGGACCACTTTGCCATCATTCCGACGCTGCAGGCGCCACGCCACCTGTCGGAGCCCGAGACGAAGCTCTACGACATGGTCGTCAAGCGCTTTCTCGCCGTCTTCTTCCCGCCGGCGGAATACCTGATCACGACGCGCATCACGCGCGTGCTCAGCGAGCCGTTCAAGACCGAAGGTAAGGTTTTGGTCAACGCTGGCTGGCTCGCCGTCTATGGACGCGAGGCGCAGTCCGGCGACGAGGGCAATCTGGTCGCCGTGCAGCCAGGTGAGCGCGTGCTTGCCGCCGATGTGCTGCTCGCCGCGCAACGCACCAAGCCGCCGCCACGCTACTCGGAGGCAACCTTGTTGACGGCCATGGAAGGCGCCGGCAAGGCGATGGACGACGAGGAACTGCGTGCGGCCATGGCCGGGCGAGGTCTGGGAACACCCGCGACGCGTGCCCAGATCATCGAGAATCTGCTCAGCGAACAGTATCTGCATCGCGAAGGGCGCGAACTGATGCCGACGGCAAAAGCATTCTCGCTGATGACGCTGCTCAACGGGCTCGGCATTCCGGAACTCACGGCGCCTGAACTGACTGGCGAATGGGAATGGAAACTCGCCCGGATGGAGCGCGGCGAACTTTCGCGGGGAGATTTCATGAAGGAGATCGCCGCGATGACGCACGACATCGTCGCCCGCGCCAAGAGCTACGACAGCGACACGATCCCGGGTGACTTCGGCGAGCTTGTTGCATGCTGCCCGAAGTGCGGCGGCAAGATCAAGGAAACCTATAAGCGCTTCCAATGCCAGGCTTGCGACTACGGCCTATGGAAAATCGTCGCCGGCCGTCAGTTCGAGGCGGCGGAGATCGAAGAACTGCTCAGCCACCGAAAGATTGGACCGCTCAGCGGCTTCCGCAACAAGATGGGCCGTCCGTTCAATGCGGTTGTTCAGTTGAATGACGAGCACGCGCCGGAATTCGACTTCGGGCAGTCGTCGAGTGGCAGCGACGGCAGCGCTGATGAAGTCGATTTCTCGCACAGCGAGTCGCTCGGTGCGTGTCCGAAGTGTGGCGCGGGTGTTTTCGAGCACGGCCTGGCGTATGTCTGTGAGAAGTCGGTTGGCGCCGCGCGCAACTGTGACTTCCGTTCGGGCAAGATCATCCTGCAGCAGACGATCGACCACGAGCAGATGCGGAAGCTGCTCAGCAGCGGGCGCACCGATCTCCTGCGCGACTTCGTTTCGGCGCGCACTCGGCGCAAGTTCGCTGCCTTCCTGGTGCGTGCCGCTGACGGCAAAGTCGGCTTCGAATTCGAACCGCGTCCGGCCAAGGGTGCCGCGCGCAAGACCGCCAAGGCGCCAGCCGAGTGAGCGGCCGGCGAGCCGCCAGGAGTCTGGTCGGGCTCAGACGATCGACACTCCGGGGGGTGGCGAATCGACGATCGCCCGGCGCAGGACATCGATCGCCTGCGGGCGGGGAAAGCTGGCGCGCCAGGCGATGACCACTCGGCGCGCCGGTGCCGGGTCGGTGAACGCCCGATAATGCAGCAGCGGATCGTCGTGCGGCCACGAGGCGGCGGCCGATGCCGGAACGACCGAGATCCCGGCGCCGCTCGCCACCATGTAGCGCACCGTTTCGAGCGAACTTCCTTCCAGCGCACCCTCGGTCCCGCCCGCTTGCGTCAGTTGCGGGCACGCCTGCACGACTTGTTCGCGAAAGCAGTTGCCGCGACCGAGCAGAAGAAGCTTGTCGCCCTCGACCGCTGCCGGATCAATCCTGCTCTCGCTGGTCAGCGGATGCCCGCCGGGCAGCAGAACGCAAAACGGCTCCTCGTAGACGACGCGCGAAACGACCCCGGCTTCGGCAAAAGGCAGCGCGACGATGATCACGTCGAGGTCGCCGCGGCGCAACTGTGTTGCCAGATTGACCGTAAAGTTTTCCTGCAGGTACAAGGGCATTTGCGGCGCGCGCCGGTTCACGGCGGGAATCAGGCGGGGCAGCAGATAGGGCGCGATCGTATAGATCACTCCGAGACGCAGCGGGCCCTGTAACGGGTCCTTGCCCTGGACGACGATCTCCTTCAGCCGTTCGGCTTCTTCGAGCACGCGCAGCGCCTGCTCGGCGATCCGTTCGCCGATGGCGGTCAGGCGCACATCGGCCGACGAACGTTCGAACAGAACCACGCCGTCGCGCTGCTCGACCTTCTTTAGCGCCACCGAGAGCGTCGGCTGTGTGACATGACAACGCTCGGCCGCGCGCCCGAAATGCCTCTCGTGCGCCAGCGCGACGATATAGCGCAACTCGGTAAGGGTCATCGCCGACCATTCGCTGAAGCCAAAGGTGACAGTGTACGGCTCATTGCCGGCAAACGGTAGCGCTTGCACCGGCGATGCTTGCCGCGCGTCGTCGCAAGGAAGACAATGGAAGTCCTGCCACCAAGTCCGTGAGGCGTCTGCCATGCTGGTCACCTTCACTTCGAGCACGTCGGGGGAAATCATGATGTTTGCCCCGATCGCCCGCCAACTCCTCGAAATCATCGGCAAGGAGTGCTCAGCGCGCGGCGTGATTACCACCGAGCAGTTGCCCGAGGCCATCCATCGCCTGCGCCAGGCGGTGCGCGAAGCCGCCGCTCCGCCGGCGGCAGAGGCGGCCGCCAGTGCCCCGGCGGATGACGACGACGCCGGCGAAGGCCAACATGTCGGCCTGGCGCAGCGCGCTCACCCGTTGATCGAACTGCTCGAATGGACACGCCAGCGCGAGGGCTTCATTCTTTGGCAGGCGGCCAAGGATTTCTGACTGCAGCGCGCCGCCGTCTGGCCAGCCTGCTGGCTGCGGCGGGCGCTTTCGGCGCTGGCGGCGGCCTGGCTACACCCGAAGTTGCGGTCGACGTCGGCCATACGCTGAGCGAACCCGGTGCGACGAGCGCGCGCGGACGCGCCGAGTTCGACTTCAATCGGGTTCTCGCCGCGCGTCTGGTCGAGGAGTTGCAGGCACGCGGCCTGCTCACCCGGCCGATCAACTTCGACGGCCGCATCGCCAGTCTCGCGGCGCGCGCCGAAGAGGCGACCGGAGCCGATCTGCTGATCTCGCTCCACCACGATTCGGTACATGCCGATCTGCTGCAGCAATGGGACTGGCATGGCGCGACGCACACCTACAGCGACCTGCACAGCGGCTTTGCCCTCTTCGTCTCACGCCGCAATTCCGGTCTGGTTTTGAGTCAGCGCTGCGCCTCAGCGATCGGCGCGCGCCTGCGCCGCATGGGCTTTGCGCCGGCGACCCATCACGCCCGGCCACTCGCCGGACCGGCCCGGCCGGCAGCCGACGAAACCAACGCGGTCCACTATTACGACAACCTTGTCGTTCTCTATCGCAGCACGCTGCCGGCGCTGCTTTTCGAGGCCGGAGTGATCAAGCACCGCGCCGAGGAACTGCGCCTGCGTGATCCCGAGCAGCAGGCACGTATGGCCGATGGCATCGCAACCGGAATCGCCGCGTGCTTGTACGCCCGATGAGCGTGGCTTGCGCGCGCTGACCACCGGCCGGTGGTCGGCCCAGAGCACTCAGCCGTCGCCGGTCGCAGCCAGGCGCGCCGCGTAACGGCGGACGATCCGGTAGCCGCCCGCGCTGCCCAGCAGCGACTCGACCAGCGCGTAGTCGTTGATCTGCCAGTCCATCGGGGCCGCTTCCTTCGCCAGCATGACTGCCGGTGCGCGCCGGGCAAGCGTGACGTGCGGACGAAAGCGCCGCTTCTCGACCGGCAGGCGAAGACGGTATAAGGCGTCAGCAAGCAGCGTGTGCAAGCGCACCAGCTCCGCCGGCAACGCCTTCGCCGGTAATACGAGCAGGCCGCGTGGCCAGAGCTCGGCAGGTGAAAAGTCGATGCGGAAGGGGCTGAAAACGAGCCCCAAACCGGCGCTCACTTCGCTCAGACGACTGCGTTCGAGCGCGCCGATGAAGTGCAAGGTCAGATGCAGCCGTTCGCTGCGTACCGGCGAGCACCCTGGCGGCCACTCCGCGTCGGCGCAGAACTTGGCGAGTGCCGCGCGCTCGTCGTCATTCGGCCAGAGGGCAAGGAACAGACGCGCCGACGCTGCTCGGCGCGAATGCTCAGCCGCCGCCGCGTACGGGGTGTTCACGGCAAGTGCAGGTCATGGCCAGCGAGCAAAGTGGGGAGCTCACCGGCAAGCGGTGGTGCGCCGCAGCGCCTGGCGCCCCGCCTACTCGTCCGGGTCCTCGCCGCGCACCAGAAGGAGCGAAGTCTGTCCTTTGCGCACCAGACGCTCGGCGACGCTGCCGACGAAAAAGCGCTCGATGCCGCGCCTGCCATGCGTGCCGACCACCAGCAGGTCCGCCTGCCACTCAGCGGCCGCCGCGATCAGCATGTCGGAAACATGTTTTTCTTCCGACTCGATCAGCCTGGTTTCTGCATCTACGCCCTGCCCGCGGGCTTCGCCAGCAAGCCGCTCCAGAAAGCCCTGAGCGCCCATGCGCAAGCGCGCTTCCGTCTTGCCAACGCTGTTCGGCAGCATCATGGCCACTTCCCGATTCGACAGTATCGTTTCGTCGATCGCATGGCAGATCGCCAGCCGGGCGCCGGTTGCCTTTGCCAGCGCAACCGCATCGCTCAGGACCTGGCTGGTCATGAAGCTCTCGTCAACCGCAACCATGATTCGTTTGTACATCGCGCTCGACTCCTCATTCCGCAAAGTGCTCAGACAGGCCGCACCATAGCACCGATCAGGCCCGGCGGGAACACTCGACGCGCCCGTTCTACGGGCGCGACCCCGGGTGCTGGCAAGGCGCGTGCGACGCCGACCCGCCGCACCCTTGCCGGGTGCGTGGCCAGCAGGCGACGAGGCCTGCGTATAATCGACGCCTCGCCAGCCAAGGACAGCGTCACATGCACTTCTTCATCCCGCCGACCGCCGAACTTCCCGATCTGCAAGCCAAGATCGACGGCAAGACCAAGCCGCTAGGCGCGCTCGGCGAACTAGAGCGCCTCGCCCGCCAGATTGGCCAGGTTCAGCAGACCCTGCATCCGCAACTCGGTCGACCCTGCGTGCTGGTTTTCGCTGGCGACCATGGCGCTGCCCGCGCCGGAGTTTCGGCCTACCCGCAGGAAGTCACCTGGCAGATGGTCGAGAACTTCCTCGCCGGCGGAGCCGCGATCAACGTCTTTGCGCGCCACAACGATCTCCAGTTGCAGGTCGTCGACGCTGGCGTCGCACACGATTTCGGGGTACGGCCGGACCTGCTGGACGCCAAGATCGCCTTTGGCACGCGCAATTATCTCGAAGAAGCGGCGATGAGCGTCGATCAGCGCGACGCTGCGCTGGCGCGCGGTGCGGCGATCGTGCGCAGCCTGGCCGAGGCGGGTTGTCGGGTTGTCGCTTTCGGCGAAATGGGCATTGGCAACACTGCCTCAGCTGCGCTGCTCACGCATCTGCTCACTGGCTCGCCGCTGGCCGATTGTGTCGGGCGTGGGACCGGACTCGACGATGCCGGGCTGGCGCGCAAACGTGATCTGCTGGCGCACGCGCTGCGGCGCGCCGGCTTGTCATCTTCCGCCGACCCGGCTACCGTCCTCGCCGAGTTCGGCGGCCTGGAGATCGCGATGCTGACCGGCGCCATGCTCGCCGCCGCCGAGCAGCGCATGCTTCTCTTGATCGACGGTTACATCGTGACTGCCGCCTTGCTCGTCGCCGCACGCATTGCGCCGGCGATCGTCGATTATTGCGTTTTTTGCCACCGCTCTGCGGAACCAGGTCATCTTGCGCAACTGCGCGCGCTGCGCGCCGAACCGCTGCTCGATCTCGGTTTGCGTCTGGGAGAGGGGACCGGCGCCGCCCTTGCCTGGCCACTGGTTCGCGCCGCGGCGGCCTTCCTCAACGAGATGGCGAGTTTCGCCGCGGCCGGCGTGAGTGAGCGCCAGTGAGTCGATATGCTCGAGGCAACGCAGCCGACCGGCGCCGGCCGCCAGTGCTGCTCGGCTGGCTCAGTCGGCGAGGACGATCTCGACGCGCCGGTTCTGCTTGCCCTCATTGCGGATTCTGACCACCCGGATAGCGCCGATTTCGGCGGTGTTGGCCACATGCGTGCCGCCGCAGGGTTGCAGGTCGATGCCGGCGATGCGCAGCAGGCGAACCTGTCCGCAGCCGCTGGGCGGTTGTACGCTCATCGTCTTGACGAGTTCGGGTCGGGCTGCCAGTTCCTCGTCACTGATCCATACCGTCTCGGTAGCGACGCCACGCGCGATCAGCGCGTTCATCTCGTTCTCGATGCGCACCCCGTCGAGCTGGCTCATCTCGATGTTGAAGTCGAGGCGAGCCTTGTCGGGCGCGATGTTGCCGCCGGTCACCGGCGCCACGACGACGCAGGACATGACATGCAAGGCGGTGTGCAGGCGCATCAGACGATAGCGGCGCACCCAGTCGATTTCCAGCCCGAGCACTTCGCCCGGCTCGGGCATCGCCTGCCCGGCTGCCGGCAGATGCAGAACGACATCGCGCGTGTGCTCCTTGCGCGTGTCGGCGATGGCAATACGTTCGCCATTGGCACGCAACAGCCAGCCGGTGTCGCCAAGCTGTCCGCCGCCGAGGGGATAGAAGATCGTCCGGTCGAGCTCGATTCCCGTCGGGTGCACCGCGCTGACGCGCGCAGTCGCCTGCTGCAGATAGGCATCTTCACGAAACAGCAAGTCGGTTGGCAAAGCAGTATCCTCCATGACGGGTGATGCAAAGTGTGCCGGCAAGCCCGGGTGGCATTCGCCGCCAACGGCAAGTTCATCGGCGTGCTAGGGCAGCCGGCGGCGGCCTGCCGCAAGCGCGACGAACACGGCGGCAAGCACGACGATCGGCCAGTTTCCCCAACGAACAAAGGGAGTTGCTCCGGCATACGGCTGCACTTCGCCGACCAGTGCGGCGCGCGTGAACGGCGGCAGGACGGCCTGCAGCCGACCGTCCGGGTTGACGATGGCGGTCATCCCGGTGTTCGTCGCGCGCAGCATCACGCGGCCGGTCTCCAGCGCGCGCATTTGAGCGATTTGCAAGTGCTGTGCCGGCGCCAGCGAATCGCCGAACCAGGCGACGTTCGACAGGTTAACCAACAGCGTCGCCATCGGCAAGGCGTCAATGATCTCCTCACCGAAAGCATCTTCGTAGCAGATGTTGACCCCGACACGTTGGCCGGCGAGCAGCAGGGGCGGCTGTCGCCGCGCGCCGCGCGTGAAGTCGGCCAGCGGAATGTCGACCAACGCCATGAACCAGGCGAAGCCCGGCGGGACGAACTCGCCGAAGGGAACCAGGTGGACCTTGTCGTAGCGTTGTTCGCCGGCTGTGCCCAGGCTGAGCGCCGAGTTGGCATAGCGCCGCCCGTCGGCGACCGCGATACCGAACAAAACGTCGCCGTTTTGGCGTAAAGCCAATTCGCGCAAGGCCTCGAGATAGGCCAGCGGAATCTGTTCGAGAAACGCCGGCAGCGCCGTTTCGGGCATCACGGTCAGCCGGGCAGGGTTCTCCTCGGCCAAGCGATAATACGTCTGCAGCGATTCGACCAGGCGCTCCGGTCGCCACTTCATCTCCTGCGCGACGTTTCCCTGCAACAGGGCAACCGAAAGCTTGTCGCCGACCGGCTCCGTCCAGCGTACCGCGCTCAGGTACTCGCCACCGCCGAAAAGTGCGGCGAGGCCGAGTAGCGGCAGCGCTGGGCACCAGCGCAGCACGGCGCGCGTGCTGCAGTGGTCCACGGTCAGCCAGCGCCGGCCGACCTCGTAGATCAGCGCGGCGCCCAAGGCCGACGCCAGCGAAACGCCAAACACGCCGACGAGCGGCGCGTAGCCGGCCAGCGGGCTGGGCGGAACCTGCGAATAGCCGGCAGCCAGCCAAGGGAAGCCGGTGAGCAGCCAGCCACGCGTCCACTCGGCAAGCGTCCACAGGCCGGCGAAAAGCAAACCGCGGCGCAGCCGGCCGTCCGGCGCCAGACGGATGAAGAGCGCGCCGACGGGCGCGCTAACGAGCGCCAGCACGGCGCAGAAGAGAACCGTGGCCAGTCCGGCAAGCGGCATCGGCAGTCCGCCGAAGACGCTCAGGCTGACGAACACCCACGACACGCCAGCGAGAAACAGCCCGCAGGAAAAAGCCGTGGTCAACCAGGCGCCGTTGCGCATTCGCCGTTCGCCTTCGGCTTCCGCACACAGGAGGCCGAAAAGGCCGGCCAGCGTCAGCCAGTTGAGGGGGAACCAGCCGCAAGGCGCAAAGGCGAGAACCCCGGCAAGGCCGAGCAGGAAAGCGCAGGCGCGGCGCCAGGTCGCTTGCTGGACGCGCCGCATCATCGACCGGCCAACGTCGGGCAGCGAAAGCCGCCGGGCGAGCGCCGGGCGGGCCGCGCTTGCCGCGCGCAGGGCTGCACTTTCCTCACGACGCCATCGGCAGCCGATGGACGAGCAAGGTGTAGATCCGGCGGCTGTCGACGCGCAGTACCCGGAAGCTGATCCCGTCGATGTCGACCGTCTCGTTGTAGCGTGGCACACGCCCCAGATGGTGGAGCACCAGACCGCCCACCGTTTGACACTTCTCATCGCTGAAAGCGGTCAGAAAGGCCTCGTTGAACTCGCCGACCGTCGTCTGCGCCTTGACGCGATAACCTCCCGCGTGGTCCGTCTGGATGTTTGCGTCGGCCTCGTCGAAATCGTACTCGTCCTCGATGTCGCCGACGATCTGTTCGAGCACGTCCTCGATGGTGATCAGGCCGGCAATGCCGGCGTACTCGTCGATGACGATGGCCATGTGGTTGCGCGAAACGCGAAACTCGCGCAGCAGTATGTCGAGGCGCTTGAACTCGGGAATGAACACCGCCGGTCGCAGCCAGTCACGCAGATTGAAGATGGCCTTTTCGTCGACGCGCAGGAGATCCTTGGCAAGCAGGATGCCGAGCACATTGTCGCGGTCGCGATCGATCACCGGGAAGCGCGAATGCGCCGTCGTGTTCACGCGAGCGACAACCTCGCCCAGCGAATCGTCGATGTCGACTACTTCCATCTGCAAGCGTGGCACCATTACTTCGCGCACGCTCATCTCGGAAGCAGCGAGCGCGCCCTCGATAATGCCCAGCGCGTCGGCAGCGAGCAGATGGCGCTGGTGCGCCGAGCGCAGCAAGCTGATCAACTGTTCGCGATCCTCCGGTTCGCGCACCAGCAACGCCGAAAGGCGTTCCAACAAGCTTGAGCTGCGTGTCGCGCTGTCCATATCATCCTGTGGCACGAAATGCCCGGTCAGCAGCGAGCGGCTGGCCGCTCTGCCCGCATCGTCGATGGCTCATCGCCGGCTCCGGTACGGATCGGCAAAGCCCAGTCGAGCCAGGATCTTCCGCTCGCGCTTCTCCATCCGCGCAGCCTCGCGCCGCCGGCCAACGTGGTCGTAGCCGAGCAGATGAAGCGTTCCGTGAATGACCAGGTGAGCGTAATGTGCGATCGGCTGCTTGCCCTGCTCGGCCGCTTCTGCCTCGACGACCCGCGGGCAGAGGACCAAGTCGCCATCGACCAACGGTTTGCGCGCATAAGGAAACGAGAGAACATTGGTTGCGTAGTCCCTGCCGCGATAGTCGCGGTTCAGGCGAGCGGCTTCCTCGCGATCGACAAAGCGCAAGCCGATCGCTCCTGCTCGGCGACCTTCGACGCGCAGCGCCGCCAGCAGCCAATTCCTGACCAGCGCTTTGGGCGGCACGTCGTCGCTGCGCTCGGCGTAGTACACGCCGATCCGGCGACGCTCAGCGGCTTTCGGCATGTTGCCCGGCGTTATCCACGGCGGCGAGTGCCGCACTGTGCGCCTCATAGGCCGAAACGATGCGCGCCACCAGCGGATGGCGGACGACATCCTCTTTCTGGAACTCGGTGAAAGCGATTCCGCGCACCTCGCGCAGGATCAGGCGGGCCTCGATCAGGCCGCTCTTCTGGCCGCGCTGCAAGTCGATCTGCGTTACGTCACCGGTGACCACGGCCTTGGCGCCGATGCCGATGCGCGTCAGGAACATCTTCATCTGTTCGGGCGTCGTGTTCTGCGCTTCGTCGAGAATGATGAACGCATGATTCAGCGTGCGCCCGCGCATATAGGCGAGCGGCGCAATCTCAATCGCGCCGCGCTCGAACAACTTCCCGACGCGTTCGAAGCCCATCAGATCATAGAGCGCGTCGTACAGCGGCCGCAGGTAAGGATCGACCTTCTGCGCCAGGTCGCCAGGCAGAAACCCCAGCCGTTCCCCCGCCTCGACCGCCGGTCGGGTGAGAACGATGCGCTGGACGAGTTCGCGCTCGAAGGCATCGACCGCCGAAGCGACGGCGAGATAGGTCTTGCCGGTGCCGGCCGGACCGGTGCCGAAAGTGATGTCGTACTCTTGAATGTGCTTCAGGTACTCGACCTGACGTGGCGTACGCCCGTGCAGTTCGCTCTTGCGCGTGAGCAGCGCCGGCGCGGCGCCACCGCTTGCGCTGATGTTGCGTACCGGCCGGTTGAGCAACTCGATCAGGCCCAGTTGGATCTCGTCGATCGACAAGGCATTCTTCGCCTGCGCGTAGAAGCGCTGCAGCGCTTCCGAGGCGACCGCCGTCTGCGCCGCCTCGCCGCGCAGCGTGAAACGCTCGCCACGGCGGGCGATCGCCACATCGAGCGCGGTTTCTATCTGGCGCAGGTTCTCGTCGAGCGCGCCGCAGAGATTGGCCAGTTGCCGGTTGTTGACCGGCGACAGCAGCAACTCGATCGCCTGCCTGGGCGCGCCGACGCTTCTTACCGTCATCCTGTGCCGCCCAGCAGCTCACCGCGCAAGGAGTGCGGAAGAGCCGCGGTGATGCGTACATCGACGAAGCCGTTCAACCAGCGCTCGGCGCCCGCGCGATCGACCGAAAAATTGACTACCCGGTTGTTGTCCGTCCGTCCAGCGAGTTCGCTCGTGTCCTTGCGCGACACGCCTTCGACCAGGACACGTTGCACGCTGCCGACCATCGCCGCCGAAATGGCTTGCGCCTGCTCGTCGATACGCTTCTGCAGACGCAGCAGCCTTTCCTGTTTGACCGACTTCGGCGTCGTATCGGCCAGATCAGCCGCCGGCGTTCCCGGGCGGGCGCTGTAGAGAAACGAGAACGACGCATCGAAACCGACCTCGTCGATCAGCCGCATCGTCTTCGCGAAGTCGTCGTCCGTTTCCCCCGGAAAGCCGACGATGAAGTCCGACGAGAGCGACAGGTCGGGACGCGCGGCGCGTAAGCGACGAACCAGGCTCTTGTATTCGAGCGCCGTGTAACCGCGCTTCATCGCGGCCAGCACGCGGTCTGAACCCGACTGCACCGGCAGGTGCAGGTGCGAGACGAGCTTGCTCGTCCGCGCATAGACCTCGATCAGCCGTTGCGATACCTCGCGCGGGTGCGAGGTCGTATACCGGATTCTTTCGATTCCCGGGATTTCGGCTACGTACTCGATCAGCAGGGCGAGATCAGCCGTCTCGCCGCTCGCACCGGACTCGTCGCCGCTGCCCAGCGCGCCGCGGTAGGCATTGACGTTCTGGCCGAGCAAGGTCACCTCCTTGATGCCCTGCGCCGCCAGCCCTGCGACTTCGGTCAGCACATCGTCGAACGGACGCGACACCTCGGCGCCACGCGTAAAGGGAACGATGCAGAACGAGCAGAACTTGCTGCAACCCTCCATGATCGAAACAAAGGCGGCCGCGCCGTCGACCCGTGCCGGCGGCAGATGGTCGAACTTTTCGATCTCGGGAAACGAAACGTCGACCTGCGGTCGCCCCTGCTGACGCCGCTTGGCAATCAGTTCGGGCAGCCGATGCAGCGTCTGCGGCCCGAAGACGACGTCGACGTACGGCGCGCGGGCGACGATGGCCGCACCCTCCTGGCTCGCCACGCAACCACCGACGCCGATCAGCAAATCCGGTCGCTCTTGTTTCAACCGCCGGACTCGCCCGAGGTCGTGAAAAACCCGCTCTTGCGCCTTCTCGCGCACTGAACACGTGTTGAACAGAATGATGTCAGCATCTTCCGGGGTATCGGTCCGGACCAGATCCTCATCGGCGGCGAGCACATCGGCCATCTTGTCCGAGTCGTACTCGTTCATCTGGCACCCAAAGGTGCGGATGAACAGCTTCTTGGTCATTGATCGGCTCGGCGTTGGTCAAGAAACAGCCAGGCAGGCAGGCGCAAAGGCGCGCGGCAGCGTGGGCAGGAAGGCTCTCTCGGCATACTGTTCGGTCGTCGTCGCCCTGACCCGATCTCAGCGCGCGCCAAGCGCCGCTCCCTCGCCCGGTGCCAATAGCCAGACCCGATTCACCGCACCCGTGTGGTCGGTCAGATAAGCCACGTCTACCGGCTGCTGGACCTGCATCGGCATGATGATCAGGTTTTGCTCGCTGCGGATTTGCAGGCCCGGCGCGAGCGGCCGCACCTGGCGGTCGATGGTGACGAATCCATCACCGGCTAGCGGCAACATCAGACCCTTCTTCACCTCGACGGGCAGCGCGCGCACCGCAGCCGGCGCAATCAGCGCTGGCGGTGGCGCCTCCGGCGGGTCGAGCACCCGCTCGACGAGCCCGCCTAGAATCGTATGCAGCAGACCAGTAACGATATCCATCGGCGAATTATAGACACGCTCGCCGCCCTCTGTCAGCCTGTCCGCCGCAATCCAGCGAAATCGCCAGCCACCGGCGCACGCTGGGGGCACCAATACGCGTTGTCGGCGAGCGCCCAAACATCGTACAATCGCCCTTGACGAGGCGCTGCTGAGGCGCGGGTGTAGTTCAATGGCAGAACGGCAGCTTCCCAAGCTGCATACGAGGGTTCGATTCCCTTCACCCGCTCCATAGTTACAATACATCAATGAGTTAGCGTGCGTTTCCGTTTCCGTTTCCGTTGCGGGTGGACGTGTCGGCGCGTGCGCGCGGATCATGCCGGCAAGACCGTAATAACGCCACTGTTTTTACCAGCGTGGCCGCTCGTTCGATTTCCGTTGGATCTGCTCCCCGAACCCTAGCAGCACAACTCGGCCGCACGGAGCGGCGACCAACAATGATGACCGAGCGCGGGAACGCGCGGTTATTCAGGAGAAGCAGCTCAGGAACGATGGCTCGGTGCGAATCTGGCCGTTCCTTCCCGCCGGTGTCAACATGGAATTAGTCGAGCATCCAGAGGATCGACGCTGGCGTAAAAACCACCGACGGTTCGCGGAAACCAAGCTGCGCGCCAACTGAGCGGTTTGGAACAGCCGCTGTCACTTGGCCTTGGCGATACCTGGATCGGCGCTGCCTGATGTCTCGGAAGAGGGTGCTTGATCGTTTCAGACATGCGCTCATCGATGCTCTGACGCAAGTGGTGGTGACTTCGAACTGGCGAGGGAACTTGCTGTGCACGCGTCAGCGTCAATCACACATGCACTTTCGATCGCAGGGATTTGATGCCTGCGGTTCAGCGAGATTCTGAGTAACCGTTCACACCCCCCTGCCTTGTTGCCTCCTGCTCCTTGGCAAGGTGTTGATTCGTCGAGCACGACGGTGCTGGTGGCCAGGGGGATGTGAACGGTTACGATTCTGAAGCGGCTCGATTTCTTGGAGGATTGACCTTTCACCGCTGACGGGCACGTGGAAGCCCAGGCCATCACGGTATTGAAAGTGCGGCTGCCGACGATCGATCCCGTACTGTCCGGTGCAGAGCGGACCAGGAAGGCGGCGGGTTGCAAGACATCAGGATCAGATGTACAACGCCAACTCCTTTTGCGAAAACAGACCAGAGATATGCCGCGTCGGCGAGCTTACGTACCTCTTCGCGTATCACCATCTTGGCCATCTGGGTTCAAGGTCTGTTCATGCCATTTCAACATCGCATAGTCAGTCAGCTATGCCCGATTAATCCTAGACGGCTTCACCCAACATGGTTTTCAGTTCATGGCAGTTCATTCTGCTTTTTCTGCCAACCGCCTTCTTTGCCTATTTCTGGCTAAATCATCGGCGCTTGGTCATCGCCGGGAAAGTCTGGTTGGTGGCCGCGAGCCTGTTTTTCTACGCGTACTGAGATGTCAAGTATCTGCCTCTGATCCTGGGCTCGATCTTTGTGAATTTCGCCATCGGAACAGGGCTTGCCCGCGCACATCTGGCAACACTTCGCGACGTCCCGAAGCGGCACCGCCAGGTCAACAGAAAAGTCATACTTGCTACCGGGATCGTGACCAATCTACTGTTGCTCGGTTACTACAAGTACACCGACTTTCTGCTCGGCAACGTCAACGCCGTGCTGGGTACGAATTATCCGCTACCGCATATCATCCTGCCTTTGGCGATCAGCTTCTTTACTTTCACACAGATCGTCTATCTGGTTGATAGCTATCGCGGGGAGACGGTTGAATATGACCTGCTGAACTATTCCTTGTTCGTCACCTTTTTCCCGCATTTGATTGCCGGTCCGATAGTTCATCATCGGCAGATCATGCCGCAGTTCGCCTCACGTTGGACACTGACCCGAAGATACTCGAATATACTGAGGGGATTGTTCATCTTTGCGATCGGACTCTTTAAGAAGGTAGTCATCGCTGACAGTTTTGCCGTCTGGGCGACAGCCGGGTTCGATGGCGGCCAGGCACTAGGCTTCTTTGCTGCTTGGGCAACGAGTCTGTCTTATACGTTTCAACTGTACTTCGATTTCAGTGGCTACTGCGACATGGCGGTTGGCAGCTCGCTGTTATTCAACATCTGGCTGCCAATCAATTTCAACTCCCCTTACAAGGCGATGGACATCCAGGATTTTTGGCGTCGCTGGCACATCACGCTGAGCAACTTTCTCCGCGACTATCTTTACATTCCGCTGGGTGGAAACCGGCATGGAGAATATCGGACCTATCTCAACCTCTTCATCACTTTTGCTCTGGGTGGTCTATGGCATGGTGCGAGCTGGATGTTCGTCATCTGGGGAGCCATGCATGGTGCTGCACTGATCATCCATCGCCGTTGGCGAGCCTTCGATCGCCCGTTGCCCCCGATGCTGGCACGGATGACGACCTTCATGTTCGTCAACGTCGCCTGGGTGTTTTTCCGCGCGAAAACACTGGATGATGCCTTGCGCGTTCTGCGTGGAATGATCGACTTCGGTTCGGTGTTTGCCGGTACCGCCGCATCGCTCCCAACATCCGATCTTGCTTGGGGTGGCTGGTTGTCCGACGCCCTGTTGCGCTTGATGCCGACAAGCCTTGTCGGGCAACTTCCCACCTTCCTCGCGATCACTGTTGCGTTTGGGCTGATTGCTCAAAAGAATTCGATGGAGATGGCAATCGGCGCGATCGGGGCCAGGAAGCTTCTATATGGCATCATCGTCTTCGCGACAGCGATGTACTTCATGCTAGCGGCCACCAGCACAGTATTTCTTTACTTCAACTTCTAAATCTCCTCATCGTGAAGCGTAGCGTAGTCCGATTCTTGTTGGCAGCTTTATCGAGTCTGTTGGTCGTTCCGGTCATCAACATCCTTGCCGCACCGAATCTTGATACGATCAAATGGACCGAAAAAGCCTTCCTTTTCAATATGGATTTCGCGTCGAGGTTGACGGCACGACTGCTTTATCCTCTGGGAATAAGTACCGACCCAAAGCAAGTGATCCTCGGTAGAGAAGGTTGGATCTACCTGGGGGATCAATATGAACAAACCTTGAGCGTCGATCGTCGACCTCCATCCAAAGCGGACTTTGCTCGTGGTCAGGAGATTGGCCACGCCGCAATGGCATTGGACGCGTTCCTGGCGAGCCGGGGTGTAAAGCTTTTCAGAGTGGTGATTGGTCCAAACAAAGGTTCAATCTATCCTGAGTATTTGCCAGATTGGGCGAAACCCTCTTTGCCTAACGCTACCGATGCTTTGCTCGCAGGAACCGGAACGGTTTTCTACGTTGACCTCCGCGGGCCCTTGCTGGCGGCAAAAACGGATCAGAACGAGCCTTTGTATTACAAGACGGATACGCACTGGAATTACTTGGGAGCGGGAGTCGCGTTTCGAACATTTGCACAACAGGTCAGCTTGGCCGCCCCGGAGATAAAATGGCCGCCTGCAACCGTCTATCAACTCGCCCGTGTCGATTCTCGAGATGGTGGTGACTTGGCTGAATTTCTTCGTCTCACCGCGCATCTTTCCGACCGTGAGCCAGTGATCAATACCGCAAGTCTGTCCATAGAAACGAAAGAATCGGACTTCGATACCAAGCAGGTTCTTTACCAGGGTGCCAACAAGGCGGTTCTCCCACCGACAAAGCCCCTTCTTGTTCAATCCGTTGGCGCACTTAACGACAAGAGGGTCCTTTGGCTACGCGACTCTTTCGGAACCGCTTTGTCCCCTTTGATGGCTGCAACATTCAGCGAAGTCCTTCAACTGCATTGGGCCGAGGCAATGCAACCCGGGGGTCGCTTTATCCAGTTGGTTGAAGATTGGAAGCCAGAGTACGTTTTTGTTACCGTGGTGGAACGCGCTTCGAGGAATCCGTGGTTTGCTGCTTACCCGGCGACCGTTGTCGCTCCGAAGGGGGATAGATAGAACGTCCGCGCTCTGCGTTTCTGCACCAACTCGTCTTGGGCATCGACCCCGGTGTGCGACTTCATGTCAAAGTGCCATGGCTTGCCCTTCTTCGTCTGCTGCATCTCGCGAGCGCGGGCCTTCGCCTGGTTCTTCACCGACGCCGGTGCGGCCAGGATCGTCGGGTCAGCAAGGGTGCCCTCGCGCATCAGCAGCCTGGCGTTCGTCAGTTGCCCGTTGATTGCCTGGCCGATGGCCTTCGCCAGGTGTCTCTCCTTTGGCAAGTCCCATGCGCAGCGCCGAGCACTTGCTACCCTCCGCATCGTCCGGCGGGCCGATTCAAGCAGCGCTTCGCTAGGACAAGGGGACAAGACGCCAAGGGGGTGAATATTCCGTGCTCCCACCCCTATACTATCGCTGCGCTGCATCCGCGGGGCCGTAAGTGAATCGAGGACGAAAGCCATGAGATCTCGTGAAGGAGTGTTCGTCGCCTGGACGGAAGCGCTCGAGCTTCTGCAGGGCGCCGAGCGACTGCAGCATCGTTTCGTTTCCCTGCGAGCGCAGTGGACAGGGCCCTGTTGGGAGCCCGCGGTCGATCTGTACGAGGAGGCCGACGAACTCAGGTTGCTGGTCTCTTTGCCCGGCGTCAGTCCGTGTCAGATCGAGGTTGCCCTCGACGAAGCTGGCCTGCTGGTACGCGGCGAGCGGCCGCGGCCCTGTGCCTCGCCGGGGACGGCGATTCGCCGCCTGGAAATCCCTTACGGCCGTTTCGAGCGCCGCGTGCCACTGCCGCCGGGGAGGTACCGGCTGGTGCAGCAGTCGCTCGCGGACGGCTGTCTGCTGCTCGTTCTGCGTCACCGCTGAGCAGGGCGGCGAGGATATGTCGTCCGAGCGCAGCCGGGAGCGCGGCAACCCGGGCATGCTGCCCATTGCGGACGATGCCCTGATCATCGTGCCGATCCGCAATGTGGTCCTTTTCCCCGGCATGATCCTGCCGTTGACGATTGGTCGCCAGCCCTCGATCATCGCCGCGCAGCAGGCGGTCAAGACCGATCATCCGGTCGGCATCCTGATGCAGCACGACGCCGAAATCGAGGCGCCGGGTCCGGACGATCTGAGCCGGGTCGGCACGCTGGCCAACATTCTGCGGTACGTGACGCTGCCGGACAGTACGCACGTCATCGTCTGTCAGGGCTTGCAGCGCTTTGCCGTGCGCGAGTACGTGGCCGAACAGCCGTTCCTGGTCGCGCGCGTCGAGCGTCTCGATGAGGCCGAGGCGAGCGATAGCGAGACCGAGGCGCGTGTGCTGCAATTGCGCGAGCGCGCGCTGGAAGTTCTGCAGTTCCTGCCGCAGGTCTCGCGTGAACTCGTCGAGGCGGTGAAGAGCGTCAGCCAGCCTGGTCCGCTGGCCGATCTGGTGGCGAGCATCGCCGAGATCAAGCTGGCCGAGCGACAGCGCGTGCTCGAGACGATCGATGTCCAGCAGCGACTCGAACTGGTTCTCCAATGTCTGATCAAGCGTCTGGAGGTCTTGCGCCTGTCGCGCGAGCTGGACGAGCGGACGAAGGCGAGCATCGACCAGCATCAGCGCGAGTACCTGCTGCGCGAGCAGATGAAGTCGATTCAGCACGAGCTGGGCGAGGGCGAAGCGGGAAACGCTGCCGATCTGGCGACGCTGCGACGTGCGATCGTCGAGGCCGAAATGCCCGAGGAAGTGGCTGCTCAGGCGAACAAGGAGTTGCGCCGGCTTGAGCACATGTCCGATGGTTCAGCCGAGTATTCGCTGTTGCGCACCTATCTCGACTGGCTGGTCGAACTGCCGTGGAAGGAGCCGGAAGCCGACCGGATCGAGATCGGCGAAGCCAGACGAATCCTCGATGCCGACCATTTCGGCCTGGCCCAGGTGAAGAAGCGGATTGTCGAGTTTCTCGCCGTACGCAAGCTCAACCCGAAAGGTCATGCGCCGATCCTGTGTTTCGTCGGGCCACCGGGTGTCGGCAAGACTTCGCTCGGCCAGTCGATCGCGCGCGCGCTCGGCCGCAAGTTCGTCCGCGCCTCGCTCGGCGGTTGCCACGACGAGGCGGAGATACGCGGCCATCGGCGCACCTACATCGGTGCCTTGCCGGGCAACATCATTCAGGCGATCCGCAAGGCGGGTTCGCGCGGCTGCGTGATGATGCTCGACGAAGTCGACAAGCTGGGCAGCGGAATTCAGGGCGACCCATCGGCGGCGCTCCTCGAGGTGCTCGATCCGGAGCAGAACAACTCATTTCGCGACAATTACCTGGCGCTGCCCTTCGACCTGTCGCGGATGCTGTTCATTACGACGGCAAACGTTCTCGACAACATTCCCGGGCCTTTGCGCGACCGCATGGAAGTCATCGAACTGCCCGGCTATACGCACGAGGAGAAGTTCGAGATTGCCCGGCGCTATCTGCTCGCCCGCCAGATCGTGCACAACGGCCTGCAGGAGGGGCAGCTTGCGATCAGCGACGGTGCGCTTGCGGCGATCATCCGCGACTACACGCGCGAGGCCGGCGTGCGCTCGCTCGAGCGGCAGATCGCCGCGGTCTGCCGGCGGGCGGCGGTGAGCGTCGCCGAGGGCAGCGTCTCGGCGCTGGAGGTCGGCGCCGACGATCTCGTCGGGATTCTCGGCGCGAGCAAGTTCGACAACGAAGTCGCCCTGCGCACCAGCCTGGCCGGCGTTGCCACCGGGCTGGCGTGGACGCCGGTCGGCGGCGACATCCTGTTCATCGAGGCGAGCCAGACGGCCGGCGACGGCAAGCTGATCCTCACCGGGCATCTCGGCGAGGTGATGAAGGAGTCGGCGCAGGCCGCCCTGACGCTGGTCAAGACAAGCTTGGGCAGCCTCGGTCTGCAGCCCGGTGGTCTGGAGAAGAGCAACATCCATATTCACGTGCCGGCCGGCGCAATCCCGAAGGACGGTCCAAGTGCCGGCGTCGCCATCTTCATCGCGCTCGTGTCGCTGCTCAGCGAGCGGCCGGTGCGTAACGACACGGCGATGACCGGCGAAATCAGCCTGCGCGGACTCGTGCTGCCGGTCGGCGGGATCAAGGACAAGGTGCTCGCCGCGATGCGCGCCGGGATTCGGCGTGTCCTCCTGCCGGCGAGGAACCGCCGCGATCTCGACGAAGTGCCGGTGGAAGCACGCGAGCGGCTCGAGTTCGTCTTTCTCGATCAGGTCGATGAGGCGATTGCTCAGGCGATGTCGGCGAGCGGGTAGCCGCTCGCCGGTTCAGGTGGCCGGCAATTCGACGATCACTTCCAGCCCGCCGTCCGGTGGATCGTTCAGGCTGAGCTTGCCGCCGCAGCCGCCGACGATGCGCCGGACGATCGCCAGGCCGAGACCGCAACTGCCGTCGGTGGCGCGCGCCGGTTCGAGCTGAGCAAAGGGTTCGAGCGCGTGCTCGCGATCGGCGCGGGCAATTCCGGGTCCGTGGTCGCGTACGCTGAGCACTAGCGTCGACGCCTGGCGCTGCGTCACCGTCACTTCGATCGGCGGGGCGCCGTGCTGCAGCGCGTTGTCGATCAGGTTGTCGAGCAGGCGCTGCAGGTCGCTGGCGGCGATCATCACCCGGCGCTCGTTGACCGCCGCATCGACGGTCAGCGTCAGCGGCCGGCCGAGTTCGCGCTGACGGGCAACGGCTTCGCGCAGGAAAGCGACCACGGCCAGCGGTTGCGGCGTTCGCCCGCCTTGTTCGCTGCGCAGAAAGGCCAGGCACTGGGCGACGATACGTTCCATGTCATCGACATCGCGCGTCAGGCCGCTACGTTCGCCGTCGCTTTCCAGCAGGGCCAGGCGCAGACGCAGGCGCGCCAGCGGCGCGCGCAGGTCGTGCGTCAGACCGGCGAGCATCTCGCGCCGTTCGGCCGCAGCGCTCGCCAACTGATCGAGCATCCGGTTGTGGCGCTCGGCCAGCCGGCGGACTTCGGCCGGCCCTTCCGGTGTGACCGTGCGCGCGGCACCGTCACCGGTAGCGGTGACCGCTTCGCCAAGGCGCGCAAGCGGGCCGACGATGCCGCGCACGAAGAGCACGGCGATCAGCAGAACGACCGCCAGCGTTCCGGCCAGGCGCAGCCAGAGTTCGGGCGGCAGGTCCTGCGGCTCGAAACGCGGTGGCGGCAGAACCAGCCACCAGCGTTCGCCGCCCGAGTGGAAACCGATCCACAGGCCACCACGCAGTCCCGGACCGCTGTGCCGCAGCAGGACAGGCTCGCCCAGGTGTTCGTCGAGTTCGTCGGCGAGGCGCCGGGCGAAGCGAAACTGCGCCGGCTGGCTCGGCACGTGCGGCCCGTCGGCGCGCAACTGCAGGCCCTGCTGGCTGTCGCTGGCGCTCAGGCGGCGCCGGCTTTCATCGTTCAGCCCGGGCAGCGCGCTTTGCAGCAGCCGGATCTGTCCGGCAATCAGATGTACCGTCTGATCGACGTGCCAGGCTCGGCGATAGCGGCTGATCAGCGAAAACGTCGCGATTTCGGTCACCGCGATCACCGCGATGACCAGCAGGACGGTTCGCCCGGCGAGCGAAAAGCTCAGGAATCGCATCGTGGCGCAGCCGCTTCGCTCGCCGCATCGGGCACGAAAACGTAGCCGACGCCCCACACCGTCTGCAAATAACGCGGTTGCGCGGGATCGCTTTCGAGCAGGCGGCGCAGACGATGGATCTGGACATCGATTGCCCGGTCGAACGAATCGCTACCCTCGCGGCGCGTCAGCTCGATCAGACGTTCGCGCTTCATCGTCTGATTGGCATGCGTGACCAGCACGTTGAGCAAGGCAAACTCGCCGCTGGTCAGGGCGACCGGGCAGCCGTCCTTGAGCAGTTGGCGCGTGCTGCGGTCGAACAGCCATTCGCCGAAACGGACGGTGCCGCGTTGCGGTTCGGATGCCGGCGGCCGTCCCCCACGGCGCAGGACGGCCTCGATCCGGGCGACCAGTTCGCGCGGGTCGAAAGGCTTGCCCAGGTAATCGTCGGCGCCCATCTCCAGACCGATCACGCGGTCGACCGGTTCGTCGCGCGCGGTGAGCATGATGATCGGGCGCGTTTCGCTGCGCCCGCGCAGGCGGCGGCAGGCGCTCAGGCCATCCTCGCCGGGCAGCATCAGGTCGAGAATCAGCAACTGGGGCTGGTAACGTTCAAGAAAGGCGTCGAGCTGGCGTGTGTCGGGCAGCAGCAGCGTGTCGTAACCCTGCCGCCCGAGATAGGTGGCGAGCAACTGGCGCAGTTCCGGGTCGTCATCGATGAGCAGGATCTTTTTCACGTGCGTGACCGTCGTCGGGAGAACAGCCGCCATTCTATGCCGCCTGCCGGTTACGTCTGTGGCGGCGCAACATTTTGCAACGAAGTCCTTGCTCGGCGAAATGCCTTGTAACTGGCTGCTGCGCGAGAATGTTTGCACCGCAGGCGAAGCGCTCGACCGCTTCCTGCCGGGCGGAGCCCATCAACCGAAAGAAGGAGTTGTCTGATGAACTGGAAAATCTCACCGCGCCACGCGCTGTTTGCTCTGTTGCTCAGCTTCGGCGCCAGCGGCCCGCTGCTCGCCGCGCCGCCCGATTGCTGTCTCTTCGAGCTGCGCGCAGGACACGTACTGCGCGAGCTGTCGCGCCTGCATGACGAACTCAAACTCAACCCGCAGCAGGAAGCACTCTGGCAGGAGGCCAGCCGGTTCTCGCGCGAGGGCATGGACGCAATGCGCACGCAGATGCGCGGCCAGCGTGCAGCGGCACTGAGCATGCTCAGTCAGCCGAACGCCGACCTGCGCGCCATCGCCGCCCAGATGGACGAAGCGCGCGAAGCGGGACGCAAGCAGCGCGAAGCGAACCGTGAGCGCTGGCTGCAGGTCTACGACAGCCTCGATGCGGCGCAGAAGGAAAAGGCACGGCTTTTCGTCAAGAGCCGGATCGAGAGAATGGAGGGCGGCGGCAGGTTCGATCGCCCGCGTCGCTGAAGCAGAGCGCGCCGGCGGGCCGCACGGTCCGCCGGAAATCGCTTGCTGCCCCCGCTCGGCAGACTCGGCAAGAGCCAATCCGGGTTATAATTCAGCGCAATCCGAGGAGCGCTGCAGGACCGTAGACCGACGGTTCGAGGCTCGGATTCTCCCAACGGCGCTCATCCAACCAACCCTGACCGGGGATGGGGCAAAGGGTGGGCCCGGCCGAGACCTTTCTGCCGGCCAAAGCCGCCGCTTTTCCCCCTTTCCCGGTCACCGCTTGCAAGGAGTTCTACCGTGCCGGATGCTTCCATTGAAAGACATGACTACGTTGTTGCCGACCTTCGCCTGGCTGATTGGGGCCGCAAGGAAATCCGCATTGCCGAAACAGAAATGCCCGGCCTGCTGGCAATTCGCGAAGAATTCGCCGTCAGCAAGCCGCTGCAGGGGGCGCGGATCACCGGCTCGCTGCACATGACGATCCAGACCGCCGTTCTGATCGAAACGCTGCTCGCCCTCGGGGCTGAAGTCCGCTGGGCCTCGTGCAACATCTTTTCGACGCAGGACCACGCGGCGGCAGCTATCGCGGCTGCCGGCATCGCCGTTTTTGCCGTCAAGGGAGAGTCGCTCGCTGATTATTGGGAGTATACGCACCGCATTTTCGAGTGGCCGGATGGTGGCTACAGCAACATGATCCTCGACGACGGTGGCGATGCGACGCTCCTCCTGCATCTCGGCGCGCGCGCCGAGCAGTCTCCCGAGGTGCTCGCCAAGCCGACCTCGGAAGAAGAAACGGTGCTTTTCGCTGCGATCCGCGCCAAGTTGGCGAGCGATCCGACCTGGTATTCGCGCCGCCTCGCGGCGGTCAAGGGGGTGACCGAAGAAACCACCACTGGCGTCCACCGGCTTTACCAGATGCACGCGCGTGGCGAACTCGCCTTCCCGGGAATCAACGTCAACGACTCGGTGACCAAGTCGAAGTTCGACAACCTGTACGGTTGCCGCGAATCGCTGGTCGACGGAATCAAGCGCGCCACCGACGTGATGGTCGCTGGCAAGGTTGCGCTGGTCTGCGGTTACGGCGACGTCGGCAAAGGTTCGGCACAGGCTTTGCGCGCGCTCTCGGCGCAGGTCTGGGTGACCGAAATCGATCCGATCTGTGCGCTGCAGGCGGCGATGGAAGGCTACCGCGTGGTCACCATGGATTATGCCGCCGACAAGGCCGACATCTTCGTCACGGCGACCGGCAACTACCA
>WBZM01000227.1_pt1 | contig 91151 bp, 71 predicted proteins | sample 5204271 | NCBI WGS metagenome assembly WBZM01 (sample SAMN12344346, study PRJNA552823) | activated sludge metagenome | biome: Activated sludge suspended growth; feature: Nitrification reactor; material: Wastewater; isolation source: activated sludge from nitrification reactor of wastewater...
GCGACGACGAGCCTGCTCACCCCAGATTCGCGCGACTTTGCGCGCCTTCGCATCGGCCCTCGAGGCCGTTGCGACCGAGGTCGCCCGCCCATGCGACCGAGCTCTCCCCCTTCCGCCGCATCCCTCGACTTCGGTCGCAACGTCGCGAGGCGGGCGCGCGTCGCGAGGCGGGCGCGCGTCGCGAGGCCCAGGCGTGCGTCGCGAGGCCGGGGCACCGCATCGCCAGGCCGGGGCGCCGGCGCGCGAACGTCGCGAGGCGCGCGCCCGCGCCGCCATCTTCGCACCCGGCGGTCGGAATTCACGCAACTGCGGACGGCTCGTGTCGACATCAGGGTATGAGCACGGCGTTTGCGTTCCACATCACGATGCGGCTGGAGAGCGGGCAGGTTCTGGCGCCCACGGTCGCGGGTCGGCGAGCGGCGGCGCGAGTCATCCACGAGGACGGGGCGAGCCGCGGTCTCCTGGCGTTCCGCCTGGCCGACAATCACGCTCACGTCTTGATGGTGGGCTCTCGTCGGACCGCCGGCAGCCTGGCGGCCTCGATCAAGCGCCGGCTCCGCTGGCACCTGGAGCTCACGGCGCCCTTTCGCACGTCTCACTTCGCGCCCATCGAGCAGCAGAGCCACCTGGAGCGTGCCTTCGGCTACATCCTCCGGCAGGAGCAACACCACGGGATCGAGCTCGACCGCCGTCATGACGCGAGCAGCGGCCCTGACATGATCGGCATGCGCGTGCTCGCGCCCGAGCTCGCGGAGCGCGTCCGGAGCCACCTCCCGCGAGTGCGCGTGCCGCAGATCGTCGCCGCGATGGGGCTCACGTTCGGCGAGCCCGATTACGACAACCTGCACGACGCCGCGGCCGCGGCGGTGGCGCTCCCGGCACTGGGCGGCCAGCTCCCTGCCGCAGCGCGCGCGCGCGCCGCCGCCGTTCATGCTGCACCCGATCTGCGGACGAGCGAGCTCGCGGAGCGACTCGGCGTGACCCGCCGCTGCATCGAGCGTCTTCGCCTCCGCCCGCTCGAGCCCGCGCTCATTCGCGCGGTGCGACTGCAGCTGACGGCGCGCGCGACGACTGTCCTCCTCGATCCGGGCTGGGACCTCGACCCGAGCTTCGGGCCGAGCGTCCCCGCTTTCGTCACGACCTGACCGCGCGCAGCGTCAGCGCTTCACGCTGCCGAGGACGAACCGATCGCCCGCCGGGTCGCCCGCCGAATACGTGGTCCACGCGAAGACTGGATCGCCGGCGAGCTGCGTGCCTGCGACCCACGCGATGCCTTGCGGCTCGGTGGCGAGCGCGTACGGCTCGACGGAGTAGCTCCCGTCTTGCTCGACGTGGAACATGGTCAGCGTCTTCTGCATGTCCTCCGCGAGCATGACCACGGCGCGCCCGTTCGACACGGTGACGGCGCGCTGCTGCGACACGACGATCTCGTCGCGCGGCGCGAGCGTGATCGGCGCGCCGACGTCTTCTCCACTGCCGTCGAGCCACTGCAGCTCCTGCGACTCGTCGCGACGCCACACGGCGGCCACACGCCCCGGAGCCGCGGCCGCCAGGACGATCTCGTTGGTGAGGCCGACATCCCGCGCCGGGCTCACCGCGCCGGTCTCGTCGATGGCGACGAGCAAGGTGGTCGACGCCGTTTCGGCCTCGCGCAAGGCGACGAGCAGGCCCGGGTCGGCGAACCCAGCGGCGGTGATCTCGCCGAACGCGTCGTTCGGGAGCACGGCTTGCCAGGTCGCCGCGCCCGTCTCGTCGAGCAGCTCGGCGACCACGTCCCCCGGCGACGCCGCGTGGGCCGTGCTCGAGTACACGAGGTATGGCGTCGCTCCCGGGCGCCCGACGAGCGAAGGGAACGTGGCGTTGGCGACGAGGCGAGGCGCGCCCATCTCGTTGCCCTCGGCGTCGAGCCGGATGATCTGCATCTGCGGGCTCTCGCCGACGCCGCCGACCGCCACCACCCAGCCGCCGGGCGCAGGCGCGAGGCTGATGGGACCGCCACCGTCGATGGTGCCGCAGCCCGGCTTGTCGGCGATCAGCTGGAGGTCCTTCCTGAACCTCGCGAAATGCAGGACCTTGCCGAAGCTGAACCAGGCCGCCGCGATCTCGTCCCCGTTCGTCGCGATCTCGATGTCCATCACGTCGAAGCCGTCGAGCCGCGGCCGCGCGCACGCGAGCTGGCTCGGTGAGCCCAGGCACGAGTCGCAGTCGCGCACGTCATGCCCACACGCCGGGCTGCACACCGTCTCGCCGCCCTGGAACCCGAGCGCCTGGCACGTGGCCGTGGGGGCCTTGTCGCAGGCCTCGGTCACGATCTCGCACTGCTCGGGACCGTCGTCGACCGTCCAGCAGATCTCGCAGCTGTCCAGCGCTCCGTTGCCGCACTTCTGGAACGACTCGCCGTCGCAGGCGCCGCGCACCTCGCTGGGCGTACAGCTCTGCGGGAACGGCACGTAGTCGCTCCCGCCTGCCCCCTGGCCTCCCGAGCCACCCGAGCCGCCCTGGCCGCCCCCGCCCTGGGGGTCGACCTCGACCTCGCTGCAGCCCACGACCAAGGAAAGCGCCGAGAAAAGGAAAGCTCCAGTTCGCATGATCTGGCTAGTGGCGCCCGGGGCCCGCCGCGGCTCAAGAAAATGAGCCGGCTCGGGCCCGGCCTCCGGGCATACCCTGACCCCATGCCCAAGCTCGTCACGAATGGCGCCAAGCTCCGTTGCTCGATGGGCATGTCCCCCGGCTCCCTCGTGGTCCTCCCCTCGGGCTTCGACGACGACGACCAGCCGCTCGCGACCGTGAACGACCACAAGCCGAACGTGAACGTGATGCCGTTCGGCATGTGTCGCTCGATGGCGAACCCGCAGGTCGCGTCCGCCACGGCCGCGGCGCAAGGCGCGCTCACCCCCCAGCCCTGCGTGCCGGTCACCACCGCGCCTTGGTCGCCGGGGTCGGCCGACGTGACCATCGCGGACGTCGCGGCGCTCACCAGCACCTCTACCTGCAACTGCCAGTGGGCCGGGGTCATCGACATCACCGACCCGGTCTCCACCAAGGAGGTCACGTGAGCGAGAAGCCCACGCCGGCCGCCGCGAGGTCGCGGTTCGTCTTGGCGCGGACATCGTCGAACCAGGCCTCGTTCGGCTTGTTCGCGAGGACCTTGTCCAGCGTGAGCAGGTGGTAGAGAAAGAAAAACGGCCCCTGCGTCCACGAGCTCGCCGTCGTCCATAACGCGAGCTGGTTCTCCGTCTTCTCCCAGCCGAACTTCTTCCGCACGATCGGGTAGTTGTGCCGGAAGCTCGAGCAGCCGAAGTGCCCGAAGAAGGCGCACTTCATTTCGATCTTGCCGAGCTCCATGCCGTACTCGGCCATGATGGTGTCCTTCCAGCCCGCGCGGTGCACGATGTGCGCCTCCGCTTGCCCCGCCTGGAACCCGCCGTACATGAGGAGCTTCGCCTCGGGGGAGAGCTTGCTGAGCGGCTTGGGAAGCGACGAGTTCACCACCTCCCGCACGGAGCCCAGGTGCGGCACGAGCTCGGGATCGCAATCATCCCCGGAGAGGGGCAGGTCCTCCCCGGTCGCGGGGTTCGGCGTGTAGCCGTGGCTCTCCACCTCGGTGATGGGTGTGGCCACGTATTTGAAGCCCATCCGGAAGATGCCGGTCAGGTTCGGGTCCTCGCCCTTCTCCCAGTCCTCCCCGGGCTCGTGCCCCGGCGGCCCGAAACACGGGCCGCGACCATAACGCGCATGCCCGACGTACATGACGATCGCGCCCTGCGTCTCGAGCGCCGCCTTGAAGCCCTGCTTGTCGGTGACGTGCTCGATCGTCCATTCGATCTGCTGCTTCGTGTTGGTGTAGACCCACTCGCTCTCGAACGGGATCGGCGCGCGCTCGGCCAGGGGGCCGAGCCGGTGGCGCCCATTTCGCAGGAGGGCCTTGTTCTCCGCCGTGCGCTCGACCGTGAGGGCCTCGAACGGCGTGAAGAGCGGCATCTCCTTGTCCTGGTAGTCCGTGCTGTGACCCTCGAGACCGCAGCAGTAGTAAACGGTGCGTTTCTCGACGTCGCTCGAGACGCTCCCGCCTTGTCCGTCGTCCGCGCTTCGTGCGGCGGCGACCGGGTTCTGATCCTCGGGCGGCGGATCGGGCATGGTCAGCGCTCCTCCTTCGGGGGCAGGTACTCTTCGCGCGGGCGGATCCAGCGGTCGGTCTCGAGCGCGTCGGCGATGATCGCGTCCTTGCGCGCGGCCGGCAGGTTCTCGAACATCCGCTCGTCCACGATCCGCACGATGACCTCTTCGTCAGGATGGCGGAGGCGGCGCATCGTCAAGAAGGCGTGGTCGCACACCCGGCGCGGCACGGGCGGCGGCTCCGCGTAGCGAAGCGCCGGCGGAACCGGGATGAGCGACCGATCGGCCATCTGGCTGCGCAGGAAGGCCTCCGCGCGCTGTCGAAGGTCGGCGGCGGCTGCGGTGACGGCGCCGATCATTTGCGAGCGGAGCAACGGGTCGACCACGCGCCGCTCGGTCATCGGCGCGATGGCGACCTCGACACCGTAGGCGAGGAGCGTGCGTGCGTGGGTCGCGATGCGCACGTCGTCGCTCTCGGCCAGGCGCGCCGCAGCTCGGAAGGGCGCGTGCGCTTGCGCGCGTAGATCCTCCACCAGGTCGGGCGAGCTCGGGCTCGACCCTTCGACCGCTCTCTGCGTGCTCTTCTCGTCGTAGATCACACGACCTCACCGAGGATGCGGCGGTAGGCGCGCGACCGCGCGAGCTCACGAATGAGCGTGTCGCGTCGCCAGACCGGTAGCCCCAAGAAGCCCGCTCGATCCATTGCGCGTGCCGGGTGATCTTCCGGCAGGGTGAGGACGCGCGGCATGACCAGGTACGCCTCGTCGCAGACGCGCCGGGCCGGCTCACCCGCTCGCGTCGGCAGGGGCGTCCGGTCCGCGAGGTGCTCGCGCATCCACCGGAGGAGGTCCCGACCGAGGTCCAGCACCGACTCGGCAGTCATCGAGATCTGCCAGGCGCGACCTTCCGTATCGAGACCTTGCACCCCGACCATCGCGCCGACGCCGAGCTCCCGGCTCTCCGAGAGCACGTAGTGCGCGCGCGCTCGTGCCTCCTCGCTCTTGCTCTGGAGCGCCTCGGCGACCGCGGCATACGGCGAACCCGCGTGGGCCAGCGAATCCACCACCAGAGCCTCGAGCTCCTGCGGCGACGCGCTCCGAAGCCGTGACTCGATCTCTTCCTCGAGCGTCATCGACGAGCGAGGATACCCCGTCTCGCGAGCGAGCTGGTAAGCTTCGAGCGTGCCCGATCGCGTGCATATCGTTCGCCAGGGGGAGTGCATGGAGTCGATCGCCGCTCGGTACGGCTACGCCCAGTCGAGCGACATCTACGAGCACGCCAAGAACGAGAAGCTCCGCAAGCTCCGCCCCGATCCCGCGCAGCTCGCCTGCGGCGACATCGTCACCATCCCCGATCGCACCAAAGAGAAGTTTCCCATCGGCCCGGGCTCGAAGAAGAAGTTCACCGCCAAGGTCCCGCAGACGAAGCTCAAGCTGAAGTTCGAGAAAGAGAAGAAGCCGCTCGCGTCCGAGCCCTTCGTGGTGGAGGTCTGCGGCGAAAAGATCGAAGGCACCACGACGGGCGACGGCATGCTCGAGGTGGACGTGCCGCCCCACGCGGTGGACGCGCGCATCGTCTTTCCCAAGGCGAAGCTCGCGTACCCGGTGCAGATCGGGCACATCGACCCCATCGACACCGACTCCGGCGTCGCCGCTCGCCTCAAGAACCTCGGCTACTACAACGGCCCGCCCGGCGCCTCGAAGGAGTCGTGGGCGCCCGCCCTCCAGCAGTTCCAGAAGGACAGCGGCCTCGAGCCCACCGGCGAGCTCGACGAGGCGACCACCGGCAAGCTGAAGGACGTGCACGGCGCCTGATCGCGCGCCGCGTTCCTGACAGAACCGTCAGCCGTCGACCTCGGCCAGATCGGGGAAAGAGATGTCCCCCGGCGCGTCGAGGAAGACCTTGGCCTTGCCTTTGTCGTCCAGGAAGCCCGTCACCTGCCCGCCCGTCTCCAGGTCGATGACGAAGCGCTGATTCGGGACCGGCTTGCCGTTCTGGTCGACGAGCTCGATCTCCGCCGGCTGCGGCGGCTCCACCTTGTCCTCGTCGCTCACCGACGTCGGGCCGCCGAGCTTCACCTTGGTGCCGGCGAGCTTCGCCTCCGACTTCGTCAGGCCGAAGTTGCCGCCGTCGGTCTTCATCTTGATCTCGTCGGCCGAGATCACCTGGAAGGTCTTCTCGGTCTGGATGCGCGCCTCGCCGTCCGCCACGTTCATGCGCGCGCCCTCGCCGCGCACGCTCACCGCGGGCCCGCCGAGCTCGATGCCCGCCTCGGAGATGCGGAGGAAGCTGTCCTTCACCTGCAGGATAATCTCCGCGTCCGAGCGGACGTGGACCGAGCCGGAGCCGACGACCGACACCACGCCCTCCACCAGCGCGGAGAGCGACTTCTTGGCGTCGTTGCGGCCGACGATGAGCGCGGCGTTGCCGCGGATGTCGGTCACGCTGTCGCCCTTCACGATCGTCTCGCCAACGCCCTCGATGAAGCGCCGATCCTCGCCGACGACGTCGGTGCGCTTCGTGCCCACGACCTTCTCGTGCGAGTCGCCCGCCACGACCGTCGAGAAGCCGCCGCGCACCTCGAGCCTGTCGCCGCCCTCGATGATCGCGTCGCGCTTGCCCTTCACCTCGTAGACGAGGTCCTTCTCGACCGCGACGTGGCGCGTCGCCTTCACGTCCAGGCGGTCGTCGTTGGCGATCTTCGTCTCGCGATCGTGGTTGGCGAAGAAGACGAGGTCTCGCTCGGCGCGCACCGAGATCTGCTCCTTCCCGGCCGCGTCCTCGAAGACGATCTCGTTGAACCCCTCCGACTTCGGCGTGCTCTTCGTGCGGATGCCGCTCTTCGACTTCTCGTCGGGCAGCTTGAAGGGCACCGGGAGGATGCGGTTGTAGAGCGTGCCGAGCACGAGCGGCTTGTCGGGGTCGCCGCCGTCGAAGCCGACGACCACTTCCATGCCCACGCGCGGGATGAACTGGAACCCCCAGGTGGCGCCGGCCCAGGGCTGCATGCAGCGCACCCAGCATGTGGTCTCGTGGCGCTTCTCCGACCGGTCCCAATGAAAGCGTACCTGGATGCGGCCCTCCTCGTCGGTGTGGATCTCTTCCCCCGGGGGACCGACCACGACCGCCGTGAGCGTCGTCTGCACCGCACGGCGCCGCGGGCGCTTGGGCGCGTACCGCACCGCGGCCGGCACACACTCGAAGGTGTTCTCGTAGACGAGCTGCTCCTCCGCCGCGCCCGCGCCGCCCTTGCCGGCATAGCCCACGTGCTCCACACCGATCACGACGTAGGGCTGGTTGAGCTCGTCGACGTCGTGACCGTCGAGGTGGAAGCAATGGCCCGCCGAGAAGCGGACGGCGCTGCTCTTGCCCCGCGCGACGCGCGCGCGACGCCGGAGCTGCGCAAGCATGATCTCCGGCTCTCGGCTGGCCGTCGGCCAGTCCAGGAACAGATCGCGCGGGTCGTGATCGAAGAAGACCAGATCGCGCGGCTCCGCGACGGACGGAGGCTGGGCGCCCGGAGCGCCCTCCGGGCGGCCTACCATTCCCCCCGGACCGCTCGGCGGCATCGGCCCGTCCGCGTCGCGTCCCGCCTCGAACGGGTTCGCCGGCCGGTCGGGATCGAACGCGCGGAAGATGGCCGTGGTCGGACGCTGCGAGCGCTCCAGCTCGGCTTGAATGACGGTTTCGTCCTGCACGCCCAGCGCGCCCGCCGCCTGCACGCTCACCTTCGGCACGCGCGCGTCCCCGTCGGCGGGCTCGAGCGGCAGATAGTCCGCGCGGTCCGTGAAGACCCACGTCTCGCGCGCGTCGCCGTGGAGCGCGCCACCCGCGAGCAGCGTGGCGACCTCCGCGACCGAGAGCATCCCCGCGAGCTCGCCCGCCGCCCCGGCCTCGGCCAGGAGGCGCTCCCCTGCCTCGCGGGGCTGCTCGAAGTAGGAGAGGACGCCGTTCTCCGCCGCGAGCCGGCGAACGAAGGCCTCCTCGGTCTCCTCGTATTGGGTGAGGTAGGCGCGTTTCGGGTACTTGTCCTCCAGGGAGAAGCGCACGTCCACGCCGGCCGCCTTCGCGACCTCCGCGATGACCTCGTCGAAGCGGAGGTTCTGGAAGATGCGGGAGCCGCGCCGGCGCTTCAGCTTGTCCGCGAAGGGGACGAGCCGTACCTGGTGCTGCACCACCCGCTCGCCGCCGAGATCGCGCACGCCCACGTGCTCCACCGCACGGACGATTCCCGACACCGTGCGGGTCTTCGCGCCCACGCGCGCCACGAAGAGCGCTCGGGCGCCGAGCACCGCGCTCTCGAAGGCCGCGGCCGGCAAGGACGAGAGCACGACGAGGTCGAACGCGTAGAGCTTCGACATCGCCTCCTTTCCGCGGAACGACTGCACACGAACGTGGCGAGGCCCGAACGGGCCAATCGAAAGCGCGAGCTGGATAGGATCGGCCAAGCTCCTCCAGCTATACCAGGTCTTGACGCCGCTCGCGGTTCTGGTTGCCTCCGTCTGGTGATCCCGGCGGACGAGATTCGGCGCGGTGGCCTCACGCTGGCTGAGGTTGCGGGTATCGAGGTGGCCCTCGCCGAAGGGCACCCCGAATCGGAGGTGTTCGCCCAGGAAGGAACGGACGCGGACACGTTCGAGGCGGCCGAGCAAGCGTGGCGTCACGAGCTCCTACGCCACGCGGAGGAGGCGACCCGCTTCGCGGAGCTCGTCGCGATCGCGGAGGAGCACCAGAAGCGAGCGGTCGCCCCCTTCGAATCGGAGCTGCGCGCGTGGGTGGCCTTGCTCGTCGCCGGGCGCCGCGCAGGCAGCCTCCTCGCGGCCTCGGACGCGCTCGGTCTCCGCCGGGGGGACGTCTCGCGGCTCCTCCGGACCTGGCAGGCTCGCCTCGCGACGGACGCGTCGCTCGGCCACGAGATTCGCGGATTGCTCGGGCGCGTCGGCGCGCCGCCGGCCGCGCAATGCGAAAAGCCCGTGTTACGGCCCTATCCTTGGAGCCGCAATGGCTCGGGGAGCGCCGCGCCGCCGCCGCGCTTCGAGCCGATCCATCGCCTGGTCTTCTCGGTCGACGGCGCGCTCCCCGCCGAGCGCGATCCCGAGGTGTACGCGTCGCTCGTCGCCACGAGCGAGGCCATGCCGACCAAGCTCGTCCGCGCGCTCGAGCTCTGCGGGCTGCTCGAGAGCGATTGGGATCGCCTGCGCGCCGCGTGGCGCGAGCGCCTGGCGAACGACCCGGAGGCGCGCGCCATCTTCAATGCGAAGCTGGCGGACCACCGGGCCCTCGCGACCTCACGCAAGTAGTCCTCCGCAGTCCTCCGCTTTGCGCCCCGGGCCCGAGGCCGCACCATTCCGTTACGTGCGGGCGCCTTGCTCGATCTCGGCCAGGAGCGTGCGAATGAGGATCGCGCCCGGCGTCGGCTCGTCCGCAGCGGCGCGGCGCGGCGGGGGCGCCTCGCTTGGTGCCGCGCCGAGCGGCAGCAGCCCGAACTCCGCCAGGCCCGGCGGCGCGGCCGGAAGCTTCGCGCGGCCGTGGCCCGGCGCCATTGCGGCAGCGCCGACCGAGGCGGGCACCACTTGCGCGGGCGGCGCCGGCGCGACCGGAGCGGGGGGCGCGACCGGAACGGGGGCGGCGACCGCCGCGGGAGGCGCGGGCTGCCCGGGCTGGGGTCGCCGCTTCGGCGTCGGCAGCTCGAGCGTGGAAATGGCTTCGCCCTCCGGGACCGGCGGCGCGGGCGCGGCTGGCGCCCCGAACGGCGCACCAGGCACCGGAGCGGCGGGCTGCGCCGCGCGGGTCTGCTGATTGGCTCCCGCGAACGGCAGGGCCTGCGGAGGCTCTTCCATCCGCAGCGCCTCGGTCCGCGGCGCCGCGCGCGGCGCCCAGGCCTTGTCGTTCGCAGGCCAGGCAGGCGCCTCCCTCCCCGCCACGAGCAAGCGCGCGGCCACCTTCACCTCGCGGTCGGCCGACAGCGGCACCGAGGCGCGGAACGTGAGCGTCACGCGGCCGCGATCCGGCTCCACCCGCAGGTGATCGCCGACCAACGCAAACGGCTCGCCCGCTTGTCCGTCATGGACGCGCGCCTCCACGCGCGCACCAGGCAGCGTCACCTCGAAGCGCTGCACGCGCGGCGACACGTGCTCGAGCAGCAACGTCTCGTCGCCGAAGAAGAAGCCCGGCGCGCGCTGCGTCGGCGGCGACACGAGGAACGAGTCCCAGATCACCTCGTCCTCGAGGTCGATGAGCTCCCCCACGTGCCCGCGAAGCGGGTGCGCCATCGGCGCGAACGCGTGCGGCGCCTTCGGATCGCGCACGTCCGACAGCGCGCTCGACGCGTCATGAACGAGCGGCACGCGGACGAGCGCCTCCATCGACTGCGGAGCGGTCGCCCAGATGCGCCGGTCGAACATCATGGCTCCGCTCCGCGCCACGCCGAAGCGCGACGCCACGCGGTCGCCGCGGGGCACGTACGCCGACCCGACGAGCACGCCTTCACCACGCGGCAAATAGGGCGCAAGCTCGGAGGCCTCGCCCCGCTCGCGCCCGGCGAGCGGATCGGGATCACACACCGCGAGCGGCCCGCGCGCCTCTCTGCCGGCCGTGGGCTTCTCGGGCAGCGCGAAGGAGATCTTCGCCACCACCGTGAGCCGCGTCCGGCCGCGGTAGCGCCACGCCTGCGCATCGAGCGCGAGCGCGCCGAGCGGGAGCAACGTGGTCGGGTTCACGATCGGCGAGGGTACATCGAAACGCGGGCACGCGCGGGGGTGCCGCCACGTGAGCTTGGCGCGCCCGCGACCACTACTTCAACCGGTGTTTCTTCAGCTTCGCCTGCAGCGTCGTCGGCTTGAGCTTGAGGAGCGCGGCGGCGCCACCCTCTCCGTAGATCTTCCCGTTGGCCAGCGAGAGCGCGCGCTCGAGGTGCTGCTTCTCCGCTTCGGCGAACGTGAGGAGCGGCCCCGAGGCGGGTGCGCGCTCGCTCACCGGCTTGGGCGCCTCGAACGACCCGATGGAGAGATGCTCGCGCCGGATGAGCCCCGACGGGACGAGCACCGTGGCGCGCTCGACCGTGTGGAGGAGCTCACGCACGTTGCCGGGCCAGGGATAGCTCTCCAGGTGCTCGACGGCACACGGCTCGAGCTTCCACGGGCCGCGGCGCGACGTCGTGAGCTCACGCAGGCGCTCGAGCGCGAGGGCCACGATGTCCTCCTGTCTCTCGCGCAGCGGCGGGAGCGTGAGCGGGACCGCGGCCAGGCGGTAGTACAGATCCTCGCGGAAGCGGCGCTCGCGGATCGCGTCCTCCAGGTCGACGTGTGACGCCGCGACGACGCGCACGTCCACGCGGACGGTCTCGTCGGAGCCGACCGGCTCGAAGCTCCCCTCTTGCAGCGCGCGGAGGAGCTTCGCCTGGGCGACGAGCGGCATGTCGCCGATCTCGTCGAGGAACAGCGTGCCACCATTGGCCGCGACGAAGCGACCGGGCCTGTCCTTCACGGCCCCGCTAAATGCGCCGCGGGTATGGCCGAAGAGCTCGCTCTCCACCAGGCTCTCCGGAATGGCGGCGCAGTTGATGGACACGAATGGCCGCCGGGCGCGGCTCGACCATTCGTGCAAGGCCCGGGCGGCCAGCTCCTTGCCGCTGCCCGTCTCCCCTCGAATGAGCACCGGGAGCGACGTCTCCGCGACCTGCTTCGCGAGCTGCACGAACCGGGTCATGGCCGGGCTCCTCGTCCGCTCGAGGCGGTCGCCGTACGCGGACTCGCCGAGCGTACCGCTCGTGAGCGACTGGTTCTGCAGCTCGAGCTGGCGGCGGTACCGGTCGAGCAGCTGCGCCTGCTGCGCGAACGCGAGCGCGGTCGAGACGAGCTGCGCGTAGACGTCGGCCACCGAGAGCGCGGTCGGCGCGTACGACTCGCACACCTTTCGATCCAGCGTGATGAGCCCGAGCGGCGTGTCACCGGTGCGCAGCGGGATCACCATGCAGCCGTGCCCGTGCGGCAGGTCGAGCACGCCGTCGTACGGATCGCCCTCCTCGCTCGCGTGGTGCTCCTCGTGCAGCGCCATCGGCCGGCCGTGATCGAGCACACGCGCGAGCGTGGGGAACTGGTCGAGCCGCAGCGTGCGCGCGCCGAGCGTCTCGGTGGCGAGCGGACCGTCCGTCGCGACGGGCACGAGCGCGTCGCCGTCGAGCCGGTAGAGGACCGCGAGGTCGAAGGGGATGACCTGCCCGAGCGAGTGGAGCGCGTTGCCCAGCGTGCGCCCCAGGCGGTGCGGCTGGGTGGAGAGCGAGGCGATGGCCTTGAGGTCCGAAGCGAGGTCGAGGACGGTGGACACGGCTCAAAGAGTGACCAACGGGATTTGGTTGCGCAACCACATGTTGGTGAACCCATCACCCATATATCGTTACCGGCAGCTCGTCCGGCCTGAGAAAAGCCAAACAATCCGGAGACGCAGGCTTGGTCCCAGCCTTGCGTAGGGCGCCGCCCATGAACCGCACACGAGTCATGACGCTCCGAGGATCATCGTCTGTCTGGGGCATCGCGCTCGGCTTGAGCTTGGCGGCGACGGCCCTGGGCTGCGCCGGGCCGGAGGCGCAGACCGCGCCGCCCGTCACGCCCGCGAACAAGCCGGACGCGCCCCCGCCCAACCCGTCGCCGCAGGCGAAGAAGGTCGCCGACAAGCCCTACGGCATCGATGATTGGTGGCCCAACCAGCTCGACCTGCGCCCGCTCAAGGCGAACGCGCTCAAGAACGATCCGACCGACCCGACGTTCGACTACGCGGCCGCGTTCAACAAGCTCGACATCGCGGCGGTGAAGAAGGACATCGAGAAGGTCCTCACCACCTCGCAGGACTGGTGGCCGGCCGACTACGGTCACTACGGCGGGCTCATGATCCGCCTCGCCTGGCACAGCGCCGGCACCTACCGCGTGACCGACGGTCGCGGCGGCGCGGCCTCGGGCACCATCCGCTTCGCGCCGCTCAACAGCTGGCCCGACAACGCGAACCTCGACAAGGCGCGCCGGCTGCTCTGGCCGATCAAGAAGAAGTACGGCCGCAGCCTCTCCTGGGCGGACCTCATGGTCCTCTCCGGCAACGTCGCCCTCGAGTCGATGGGCTTCAAGACGTTCGGGTTCGCCGGCGGCCGGGAGGACGTCTTCGAGCCGACCGACATCAACTGGGGACCCGAGACCGAATGGCTGGGCACCGACCGCTTCTCCAAGGACGGCAAGGAGCTCGCTCGTCCGCTCGGCGCCACCCACATGGGCCTCATCTACGTGAACCCCGAAGGCCCCAATGGCGTGCCCGACCCGAAAGAAGCGGCGAAGCACATTCGCATCACGTTCGGCCGAATGGCCATGAACGACGAGGAGACCGTGGCGCTCATCGCCGGCGGTCACACCCTGGGCAAGGCGCACGGGGCGGCCAAGGCCGCCGACTGCGTCGGCCGTGAGCCCGAGGGCGCCACCATCGAGGAGCAAGGCCTCGGCTGGAAGAACAAGTGCGGCAAGGGCAAGGGAGCCGACACCATTACGAGCGGGCTCGAAGGCGCCTGGACCAGCACCCCCGTGCAATGGTCTCACGGCTACTTCCAGAACCTCTTCGAGAACGAGTGGGAGCTCACGAAGAGCCCCGGCGGCGCCCAGCAATGGACGCCCAAGGGCGGCAAGGCGACCGTGCCGGACGCGCACGATCCCAAGAAGGCCCACAAGCCGATGATGCTCACGACCGATCTCGCGCTGAAGGAGGACCCGGACTACCGGAAGGTCTCCGAGCGCTTCTACAAGAACCCGAAAGACTTCGAGGACGCCTTCGCGCGCGCGTGGTTCAAGCTCACCCACCGTGACATGGGCCCCCACGTCCGCTTGCTCGGCAAGAGCGTGCCGGCGGCGCAGCTCTGGCAAGACCCGGTGCCGGCGGTCGACCACAAGCTCGTCGGAGACGCCGAGATCGCCACGCTCAAGAAGCAGGTCCTCGCCTCCGGTCTCACCACCTCGCAGCTCGTGAAGCTCGCGTGGGCCGCCGCGTCCACCTACCGCGACACCGACCTGCGCGGCGGCGCCAACGGCGCGCGCGTCCGCCTCGCCCCCCAGAAGGACTGGGCGGTGAACCAGCCCGCCGAGATCGCCAAGGCCGTCGCCACGCTCGAGGGCATCCGCGAGAAGTTCAACAAGTCGGCCCCGGGCGGCAAGAAGATCAGCCTCGCGGATCTCATCGTCCTCGCGGGCAACGCCGCCATCGAGGACGCCGCGAAGAAGGCCGGCGTCGACCTCAAGATCCCCTTCACCCCGGGGCGCACCGACGCCACGCAGGAGATGACCGACGTCGCCTCCTTCCAGAACCTCGAGCCCGAGGCCGACGGCTTCCGCAACTACGTGAAGGCAGGCGCCGCGCGCACCCCCGCGGAGCTCCTCGTCGACAAGGCGGATTTGCTGAACCTCAGCGCGCCCGAGATGGCCGTCCTCGTCGCGGGCATGCGCGTCCTCGACACCAACTACGACGGCTCCAAGAACGGCGTCTTCACCACGAAGCCCGGCGCCCTCACGAACGACTTCTTCACCAACCTGCTCGATATGGATGTCGAGTGGAAGAAGTCCGAGAAAGATGGCGTCTACGAGGGCCGCGACCGCAAGACCGGCAACGTCAAATGGACCGGCACCGCGGTCGATCTCGTCTTCGGCGCCAACTCCCAGCTCCGCGCCATCTCGGAGCTCTACGCCTCGGACGACGCCAAGGAGAAGTTCGCCAAGGACTTCGCCGCCGCGTGGACCAAGGTCATGAATGCGGACCGCTTCGACCTGAAGAAGAAATAGCGCAGAGCCAAGCAGGCGGCGTCCGGCCTGTTCCGCGAGGTCGTCGCCGTGGATTCACCCCCCGGGCCCCCCTCACCGCGGTGAGGGGGGTCTGGTGCTTACAGGCCCTCGAGCCGGAAGAGCCGCCCTTCCTTGTCGATCACGTACGCCGCGGGCGCAGGCGTGTCGGTGGCCCAGAGCGAGATCGCGCCGCCCGCGACCTCGGGCACGAACGCTCGCGACCACGCGGCGCTCAGCTTGCCTTCGGAGTCGACCGCACCGCGCGCGACAGAGGCCCCCTGCGCCCCAGCGACGGAGGCTGCGACCCAGACGGCGCCGGTCGGCGTCACGTGGACGAAGCCGAGCTGACCTTGCGTGGGCTCGTCCAAGAGCACCCGTTCCGTCGTGATCACGTCGTTCTGGAAGGCGGCGACACCTTGCGCCCAGACCGCGACGGCGAGCGGCGTGGTGGGGTGCGCGGCGATGTCGACGGCCTCCGCGCCGCCAGCGATCGGCTGACACGCCGAGCAGCTGCAGACCAGGCTCCCCCCGGTGAAGATCGCGCCGCCGCCGAAAGCCATGGCGTTCGTCGGTCCGGAGGAGAGCGTCGGGCACACCATCGTCGGCGCCCCGTTGGCGTCTTGTGCCGAGACCTGGTTGCCCTGCCCACCGACGAACAGGAAGGAGTCCTCGTCGGTCATGACGAAGTCGCGGAGCGGACCGTTGGGCGAGAAGACGCTGGAGAAGCTGTCCGAATACGACGCGACGAGGCCGCTGTAGTCCCACGCGATCACCGATTTGCCGCCGGCCACCGTGGCGCGCATTCGATACGATGAGGTCGTCGTCACGTTGTTGCCGAGCGAGGTGAACTGGCTCGCGGTGTCGCCATTGACCTCATAAAGGAACCCCATCCCCATGTCGTCGAGATGGAGCGCCATGACCTTGCCCGGAGGGTCGAAGCCCGCGACGTGCGTGAACGGCACGTTCTCCGCGTTCACGATCGGCGTCACCGTGGCCTCGACCGGCCCGCCCCCTTCTCCACCACCCGTGCCCCCCGCTCCGCCGGCACCTGCCGCGCCAGCGCCGCCAACGCCGCCACCGCCCTGCGCGTCGCAATCGCCCTTCGTGTCGCACCCGACGACGGCGCTCACGCAGCGCGGACCGAGCCCGTCCGCGATGCACGTCTCCTCCGGTCCGCAGACGAAGCCCGCGCACGCCACGCTGAGCCGGATGGGCAGGCGCAGCGGCTTGTGATCGACGAACTCCACCTGCCGCCGGGCCACGATGCACGCCGAGCCGTCGACAGGCGCCGCCCCCGGAGCCGGGTTCGCAAACGCCAGGCAATCCTCCTCCGTCGGCGCGCCGCCGTCCGCGTGCAGCCTGCCGATGACGAGCACCCCCGCCGTGGTCGCGCCCCCGTCCGGGTAGAGCACGATGCTCCCGATCTCCCCCCCTTCGCACGCGCTCGTGCTCGTGTTCGCCGCCACCGACGGCTCCCGCACCTGGGTCGGCTCGCCCGCCACCACGAGCGTCTCCACCAGCATCAGCGGCGCGAGCGGCTCGCTCGCACAGGCCGCGTCCGTCGAGATCTCGAGCGTGACCTGGGTCGGCTCACGGCAGCAGAGCGCGAAGGCGAGGAGGAGGAAGCGAGATCGCATCGGCTGCGGAAGGATAGCGCCAGAGGGCCACTTCGTGACGCCTCGCGCGGGAGCTCTCGAAGTCCCGCCTGTAATGTCCAGTAAGCGACATCACGGAACCGTCGCCCTAGCCTCACCTCACTCTTCCTGCGCGAGGCCGAGAGGCCATGGGGGGGACGCGCAGGAGGGGTTCCAACAAGCGCTGGCGACGTGGTCTCTCGTCGTCGTCAGAGAGAGGGGGAAATCGGTCATGCGCTCGAGCAGCCTCGAGATCGCGACATCGCTTGTCCTGTGCGTCGCCGGGACCGGCTGCCACGTCTACCACGCCGGGCGAGACCAGCTGGCCCGTCAGGTCCAGAAGGACTTCTCCGCGCTCGACATCAGCGCGAGCCTCGATGACGAGAAGGCGCTCTCGGACGCGACACTGGAGGCGGAGCTCCAGGCGTCCACGAAGTACCAGCTCGCGATTCGCGACCAGCACATCGCGCTGCTGCTCGACATGCCGCTCGCGAAGCGCGACGCGGCGTGCCGGGTTCCGAGCCTCGGCGACAAGGGCACGCTCGTGTGCACCCTCGATACCGAGCTCTACCGCGTGCTCGGACCGAAGGGCCCGAAGCTGCTCCAGGGCGAACGCTCCCTGGAGCGCGAGGAGCTCGCCGTCGGCGAGCTTGCGCAGCTGGTGGTCGAGATCGTCGGCGACGCCGCGCTCGCCGCGAAGCTACCGCCCATCGACTGCGCCAAGGGAAACCTCGCCGCTCTGAGCACCGTCGACCCGCTGAGCGACCCACGTTTCGCGAAGGCGAGCTCGGACGCGCGGCAGGCGGCGAAAGAGGAGCTCGCGCGGCTCCCGACACTCTGCAAGGGGATCGAGGACAAGCGCGTACCGGAGACGGAGCTGACCGGTGAATACGGCGCTGTGCTGCAACAGCTCGCTCTCCTACGGACAGCCCGCGCCGTCGCCGACGGCGAAGCCAAGTCGCGCGAGAGCGCCTACCAGGCGGCGAAGAAGGACTACGACGAGGCGAAGAGCAGCCCGAGCCCTCTCGAGACGAAGCTCGAGCAGATCGCCGCCGCGGGCACGAAGCTCAACCAGGCGCTCGACGACCTCGACGCGGGCGCCGCGAAGGTCAGCGCGACACTGTCCAACGTCGGGTTGGCGGGAAATCCGGTCGACGTCGCCGCGCTCGAAGCGCGCGTGAGCCAGGTCACAGCGACGATCCGATCCATCCTGACGGACGCCGCGGAGACCTACGAGACCTCGGGGATCTCCGCTGTGATCGGGACACTGATCGAGAAGCAGCACATCGAGCGCGACCGGTCACTACCCGCGCTGCTCCTGGAAGCAGAGATCCTGCGGGGCAGGCTCACGCGCGCCAAGGCGGAGCTGGCCGCCGGCGACTCGCAGATCGCTGCGCTCGAGGAGCAACGCGACGCCTTGCTCCGCGCGGGCCGCCAGATTGACGAAGCTCGGACCGCGATCCGCGATGGAGACAAGCTCCTCTGCAGCGACGCGCTCCAGCGGGACTCCGTCGCCGACGTCGTCCTTGGGCGGCGGGGCAGCCACACCTCCGCGACACCGGAGCCGACCACGCAGAAGCCTCCGGCAAAACCCGCCCGGTCGCAGCAGAGCGCTCCACCCGCTCCTCCGCCGGACGGCCCATGCAGACGCGGGGTCGCGGGTGCCCTCGTGCATTACGCCAACGCGTGGACGATCGGATTCGTCCCCGCCCGCAGCGCGCAGCTCCGCTACATCGGCGCCGTGGAGCGCGGTTCATTGGAGTCGTCCGCTGCAGCGCTCGAGATGTGGGAGACCTCGCTCGCCATACCAATCGATCAGCTCGCCGCCTACCACAGCGGCGGCGTCAAGCCGGAAGACGTCGCGCAGATCATCGTTCAAGCGGCGGGCTTCGCAGCGTTGACCACCACGACCGGAATCCAGGCGGCCAAGTAGAGGACCCATGCGACGAATCGGACCTTGGCTCACAATGGTGTCTGTCTCGCTCACCCTGGCGGGGTGCGCGAGACAGCTCGAGGTCACGCCGGAGAGCCGGCTGGCGGCCGCCGTCCAAACCCTGGCGGCGGAGACGGAGGCCTTCAAGGCCCGTCGTCGCGCGACGGTGAAGGTGCGGACGGCTGCCCTCGGCGACGAGCAAGCCGAGACGGCGCTGCTCGCGCGCGACGTCACACAGGTCAAGACCGTGTGGAAGCTGACGAAAGACGCGGAGCGAGCCGAGCTCTTCGAGCAGATCATCGCGGCCAGCCAAGCAGCCGGCGACGCCTGGGTCGCCCACCGAGCGCTCCTCGAGCAACAGGCCGAGGCCGTCGACGCGGCCGACACGAAGCTCGCGCTGTCGACCGAAGCGCTCGGCCGAATCGTGCAAGCGCTCAACGCGATCGCCTCACCCGAAAGCCTCGAGGACCAGGTTCGCTTCTACGTCGCCTTCGCCGCGGAGACCAAGACGGCAGTCGAGGTGAGGCTCAAGGCGAGCTCCGACGCGGAGACCAAGGAGTCCGAGGCCAAGCGTGAGGCTCTCAAACAATCCCTGAAGAGTGTCCCGAAGCTGAAGGAAATCCGCTAAATCGCCGGAGGAGGACTGACATGTCGCCGACCCTACTCGCGCTCTCCCGAGCATCACTCGAACTGACGTTGGTCCAGAGCAGGCTCCTCGCCCGAGCAGACGCTCCCGCGACGAGCAAGGCCGAGCGAGACGAGATCGCCCTGGACCTGCCCGTCATCGCACAGAGAAAGCGCGACACCGATCGGCTCATCAACGCGCTCCGCGCCGATGAAGGCGCATTCCCGCTTCCCGATGAAGCGACGCTCACGTCGTTGCGACGCGCGACGAAGGACCTCGCGGACGCCATCGCGACGGACCATCAAACGAGCGCGATGATCGACCTGGCTCTGGCGGTGGGGGGACTCGTCGCCGGTCTCGAGAGCGCTTGAAAAAAGGAGGAGACGAATGGAAAAGAGCTGCTGTCATGATGGCGACCTGTGTCGAATGCCGCCTCACCCGGCGCTGAAGGCAAAGCTGGCCGAGCAAAAGGCGAAGATGGAGGCGGTCGTAGGTCGAGGCATTCCGATGCACACCGGGCTCCGCGTCGAGGCTCGGAAACCTGGCTTCAACGACGGCTTGATCATCTCCGGCGCGAACGCGGCTCCCGGCACCCCTCTTCGAGCGGCCCGGCGCCAGGCGCTCGAGCGGGCGCCCTTGCGCGGACAAGTCCGCGTCATCGTGGTGCTGGCCGAGTTCTCGGACAAAGCCCTGTCGCGGCCAGCCGCTCACTACCAGGACCTCTTCTTCTCGGAGGGAAAGATCCCGACCGGGAGCGTGCGTGAGTACTTCGCAGAAGCATCCAGCCGAAAGATCGACATCATCGGCGAGGTCGTCGGGCCCTTCATGCTCCCTCGTCCGCTCGTGGAGTACGCCCACGACGAGTCCGGCACCGGCGTCGCCTCGCCGAACGCCCGAACGATGGCGCGCGACGCGCTCGCCGCCGCCAAGGCGCAAGTCGACTTTGCCCCATTCGACAACGACGGCAACGGGTACATCGACGCGTTCATCGTCGTGCACGCCGGCCCTGGAGCGGAAGTGACCGGGAGCCCCGACCACATCTGGTCCCACAAGTGGGTGCTCCCGAGCGAGGTGCCGGTGAATGGAAAGAAGGTCTTCGCTTACCTCACCATTCCGGATGATGCTCGCATCGGCGTTTGCTGCCACGAGCTCGGACACCTCATCTTCGGCTGGCCGGACCTCTACGACACGGATGGCTCCTCCGAGGGCCTCGGGAACTGGTGTCTCATGGCGGGCGGGTCGTGGAACAACGGCGGTGACACGCCGTCCCACCCTTCCGCCTGGTGCAAGGCGACACAAGGCTGGGTCGAGGTCGACGTTCGCGCGTCGAATGGCAGCGTGACCTTCGAGGACGTCCACAGCTCGAACAGGGTCGTCCGCTTGTGGAAAGATGGCCAGGTCGGCTCGGAGTACTTCCTGGCAGAGAACCGCGTCAAGGCGGGGTTCGATGCGCACCTCCCTGGCGCAGGCCTCCTCGTCTTCCACGTCGACGACTCGATCGACGGGAACTCGGACGAGATGCACCCGCAGGTGGCGCTGGCGCAAGCGGACGGCGACAACGACTTGGGCCGGGCGGCGAACCGTGGGGACGGCGGAGACTGCTATCCGGGAGCGAGCAAAAATCGCGCGTTCGACGCGGACTCGAACCCCAGCAGCAAGTCCTATGCGGGGGCCGACACGCGCGTGGCGATCACCACGATATCCGACGCGGCGCCGGTGATGACGGCTACCATTCGCGTGAGCTGAGCGCAGTCTGCTGGCGACACGAGACGAGCATGCAAATCGTCGAGAACTGGACGATGGTCACGGGAAAGGTCGAGGCAGTCGCTCCGTCAGGAGCTTGGGTCGACCTCTCGGTGCGCTCGCTCTCGGAGGTCGCAGGGTTTCCCTCCCTGCTCGGACCGGCGCTGGGTGGCATGGTGCGCGTGCTCCTGCCACCCGGCGTCGCGCCTCCTGCGCTCTCCGCGACTGTCGCGCTGCGTGTCCGGAAGGTCCAGGGGGGTGCGCTCTTCGCGCATCCGAGCCCCATTACGCTCGTCTCCGAATCCTGACCCACGTCTCTCGAGGAGACCCACATGGAAGACCTGCTCGTCGTCCTGGGCGCACTATTTTTTTCCTTTCTCGTCCTCGCCGCCGCGGTGGAGGCCATCCTCGAGGCGTTCCGAGGGCTCCTCGAGGCGGTCGGCTTGCCTTGGCTGCGAGCGAACGTCTCGCTCGAGGACGCGCTGGCCCAAGCCGACGAGCTCGCTCCTGCAGGCAGCCAGCTCCACGCGCGCGCCGTGGCGCTGGTCCTCGTCGCCGATCAGCTCCGCGAAGAGGCGAAGCAGCGGATCGCCAAGCTCGCGGACGTTCGGGCGCATCTCGACCGAGCCGGGGAGCCGTTCGACCTGCCGGCCGTCGTGCTCACCCGCCTGGCGTCTGCAGTCCGCGAAGAGCTGGAGAAGCGCGAACGCCTTCGCCTGTTCATTCTTCGTGTATTGGCCGGGCTCATCGGGTGCGCGCTCGTGGCCGCCACCGACTACTACGTCCTCTCGGCCCTGGAGAACGCACCGCAGGCGAAGCCCCTCCTCGAACGGTTGCGCCAAGGAGACGCGAGGGTGCTCAACATCATCCTGGGTGGGCTGGGCGCCGCCGCAGGGAGCTCCTACTGGCACGACCAGCTCGACAAGGTCCGCAACATCAAAGCTGCCGTGGGCGGACTGAAGGACGTCGTCAAACCGGCGCGCCTCGGGACGGAGTCGCAGGGGCAGCGGTGACTCCTGCGCTCACCTGCGTCGCGCGGCCGCCTCGATGATTCGCACACGGCTCGTCCCGAGCCGCAGCTGGCCGGTTCCGCGCCGCCGCTGAATGATGGCCTGACCGTTGGGGATGCCACGTCGTGCGAGCTCGTTGCGAGCTCGGTGGATCTCGACGTTGAGGCGACCGACCCCGTCGTAGTCGGCCAAGGTGCAGAGCTCGTCTCCGTAGACCCACCCGTGCTCGACCGGGGGGAGCTTGGGCGCGCTCTGATCCCGCAGACGCGCGCGCGCCAGCTCGAGGAGCGCGCGGTTGTACGCACGCTGACACTCCCAGCACTGCGCAGACCACTGGATCGTCATCGTCACGGACTCCAGGTCCGAGCTCACCACGAAGCAGAGCTCCACGTGTCCGAGCGGATCGAGCGGCCAGGGCTCGACCGGGGGCCCAGGCGTCTCCTCCGTCTCGGGTGCCGGGAGCGGGAGGCTGAGCCGGAACGTGCGTCCACCGACGACGACGACCTGGCCGTTGCGAACGGGAGCGATCTGTCCGTCCCGCTCGATGACCCAGCTCCCCCGCGACTCCTCGAAGACGTCGACTGGCTCACCCGCCACGAGGCCGAGGCTGAGCATGCTGTTGTCGCCGAAGCGCCGCTCCCCGGTGACGACGTCGCGGCCCTCCGGCAGCGGCCGCGACACGTCCGCCACTTCCCAGCTCGACCCACCGAACGACACGCGCGAGCCCGACCGGAGCAGGACGCTCTCCCCCGCCTTCAGCGCGACCCCATCGACGCGAGTTCCGTTCACGCTGCCGAGATCGCGGAGCTCCCACGCGCCCGGCGTCGCCCAGCGGATGACGGCGTGAAACTGCGAGACGGCAGGCGCGTCGATCACGATCTCGTTCTCTGCGTCGCGGCCCACGCGCGTCACGGCCGAGAGCGGAACTGCAGCATGCCCGTCCGCCCTCAACGCCCCCATGCGACCTCAGTGTATCGCGCGCACGTCCCCCAGGTAAGCCTTCACTTGTCGGCCGCTTGGCTCCTCCAGGACCTTGAGCGTGAGGAATCGCGCCGGTCGTCCGTTCGACGCCGCCACCCATTCGCGAAGGCCACGCGCAGCCCGAGGAGACAGCCACGCGTCCGTCACCAGATCGTCGAGGACCTGACGCAGGGCGGAGCTCGCAGGGCGAGGCGACCAGAGCTCCAAGTAGAACGAGATACGCGGCCCGGCTCCGACACGCTCCACATCGAGATCGAAGTCCACTCGGCCCGCGTACGGCGCGAACCGATCCAGCAGAGCTGCGAACCGCTCGTCGTCCCCCGACCACCCAACAGACCGAAGAAACGGGGAGACGGCCCGGCGAGGCGTCGAGACGACGAGCCGGATCGCGTCCCGATTGCCATCCCCCCGCTGTCGGAAGAACCCCAGGTGATTGATGCAGCCATAAGCCGGCAGCGCCTCGAAACAAGCAAGCAGGCGGCGCTGCCAGCTCCGGCTTTCCTGGGACAGGAGCTCCAACATCGCGTTTGCCGCGCGATACGAGTCCCATGACGCAACAGGCTTCCCTGCGTAGGCGTCGTGGATCGCCCCCACGCCCGAAAGCTGCCGAGGCTCGATCGTCGGACCGATCCATGGCTCCCCCGCTCGACCATCGAGATCGTATTCGAGATCGACGAACGGGATCGCCCCCAAAGCCGAGCCGGGAGTCGCCCACCCTTCGAGGAAGGACCGCAGGCGCGACGAACCGGTAGCCGCCGCCACGCGTTCGCGGTCCGAGGGATGGATCCGTGTGGTGAGGTCGACCCGCTCTCCGTCCGAGGCGAGGTGGCACTCCAGCGCCAAGTCGGTCAGGAGCGGGTCCAGCGTCGCGCCCAATCGCTCGACCTCGCGCCGCGCCGCGAGCGACACCAGTGCCTCGGGGCAGTCTACGAGCAGCGCTCCGAGCCGGGCGGCGGTCGAGCTGGCGTTCACTTCGCGACGACCACTTCCACCGGCTGGCCGGGCAGCTTGGCCAAGGCCAGGGCGTGCTCGAAGACCGCAGCCTGGTTCACGCCGCCGACCGGCGGATTGCCTGCGATGAGGTGGTAAGCGCCGCCGTCACGCTCGGAGAGGAGGACGGAGACCGTGATGTTCTGAGGCTGGCCTTCGGGCTCCGCGACACGAACGACGGTGCAGGGAATGATCTGGTATGGCTGCAAGCCGTCGTCGGCCTCGATTGCGGCTCGGACGAAGAAGAGGCTAGTAACGTCCTGCTTGAAGCCCGACCCGGTGAGCCTGAGCTCGACCGTGTCACCGTTCTGTCCGCCCAAGCTGATGGTTCGGATCGAGAGATCTGGTGCTGTCCACATGATGTCCTCCGCTACTGTTTCCGTTCTCATCGCGGGGTGCAACGCAAGAACGCGTGAATGCGCCCCCCATTGCCCCCGACCTCGCCTGCCGTCCCGACGACGACGTCTCCGCCTGCACTGGCGGCCCCGTCCCCGTTCAGATCTGCCACCGCTATCGCACGAATGAAGTACGCCTCCGGCAGCTCGACCGTCTGCTGATAGCTCCCGCTCGCGCTCTGGAACAGGTGGAGCCACCCCGGCCCCTCCGTGTGTGCGTAGTCGCCCGAGGCGCGCCCGAACGCGGCATCGACGACGTCGTCTGCGTTGATTGCCCCGACCGACCCCGGCAGCCATCGCCCTGCTGGAAGCGCGCCGAAGTGTGTCGTCGGCTGCATGGTCTGGCCGTTCCACGAGAAGGTCCGCACCAGGGACCGTTCGAAGCAGGCCCGGTTCGAGCACCAGTTGCCGGACAGCACGACGGCGAGCTCCGGGGCGGCCCCTCGCCGCGACAGGTCAACCATCCCGACGTTGAAGGGCATGTCCTCGGGCTCGGTCACCCCCGCCAGCTTGAACGGCTGCCCATTCGCCGGCAGCGCGCCTCCGCTTCGCCGGTACCCCATACCCCAGGCAACCTCGGACGAGCCGCCCGCCGCCCTCACCTGTCTGGCGCCGAAGAGCACGTCGTCCCGAGCCCCGTCCCCGTCGAGCGCGACGGCGATGACGTCGGCCGACTGGCGCAGCTCGTCCGCGAACCAGTCCTGGGCGGCGAACCTCCGTCCGCCTTGGTTCAGATAGGCCCCAGGCTCGACCATGCCCGAGGCGGACGGCGCGCCCCTCGCAGCCACGATGTCGAGCTTTCCGTCCGCGTCGACGTCGGTGATCGCGACGTCGCCGACAACCCTTGTCTCGGGCAGCTCGACACCTTTGGCAGGGAGCTCGCACCTCCCTTGAGCGACCTTGTCGGCGAAGAAGACGAACGCTCCCCCACCGAAGTCTCCCACGACGATGTCGCGACAGCCGTCGTCGTCGAGATCGCCCACGGCGAGCTTGGAGTAGGCGCGGCCCGAACAGCCGTGCGCCTGCGTGCAGCCTTCCCAGCGTGGGAGCGCCGGGGTCGCGGGCGTCGCCTCTCGGCACGGGAGGCCCATCGGTACGACGTGCGGGCCATAGAGGACCTCGACCTGACCATTGCGTTCCCCCGCGTCCGCGCCGCCTCTCGACACGACAAGGTCGAGGACGCTGTCGTTGTTCATGTCCACCGCTTCGACGCTCATCACGTTGCCGTGGGCCTGGTCCGGTACGAGCTCGATGAACCCGGCCATGGCCGCGGTGCCCGCGCTCGGAGGCGGGGCCGGGTGCGGGCCGGGCCCTCCACAAGCCGCGAGGAGCGGCCCCAGGCCGAGCGCACGACGACGCACGATGTTCACGATGACACCTTTTCTTGCGCGAGATGCTTCTGCAGCATCGAATGCATGAACATGAAGCCGCTCCCCACCCGCCGGACGAGGCCGACGGCGACTGCGCCCTCCAGATGCGCGGCCACACGCAACGGCACGAGAGAGCGTCGGGCGAGCAGGAGCCGGGCGACGTAGTGATGAGCCACGTCGGTCCCGCCGAAACAAAGGCTGGTGACGGTCCCGATGCTGAGGCCCACACACGCGCCGTACTCGAGCCCGTAGGAGACTCCGAAGAGGAGTGTCATGGCCGAGAACGCGAGCGCGCCGCTCACCGCCGCGTTGTGCGCGGACCGACGGATGCCGGCGTTGGGCGTCGCGCGCATCTGGAGATCGCGGCTCCGGTGACCGAGCACGGCGAGCCCGACGAGGAGAATGGCAGCCGAGGCATAGACACAGCTGCGCGCCTCCTCGAAGTGGCGAAACAGGGCGTAAAAGGCGCCGGTGAAGGCGAGGAGCGCGGTCACGCTCTTCGGGTCGAGGTTTCGCCAGGACCAGCCCAGGCTCTCGACCGGGACGATATCCCGCCCGCTCACGACGCACTTGTATCGGCCGAGCGCCATGACGCCCGCCCCGATGAGCCCCGCCTCGAGGCCGATGAGGAAGGCCATGGGATAGGGGTAGACGGCGAACATCACTGCTCCGATCGCGGAGCCGGTCGAGAGGCCTGCGCCCAGCCCACGCGCGGCGCTGACCAGGCGGCTCGGCGCGGCCTGCCCAGGCGGCCGTCGCCATGCGGCCGACAACCCGAAGCCGAGGCCGAGCACGACGGCCATGGTGCCGGCGAGTAGGCAGGCGAACCCGAGGCTCATCGGCAGACCTTGGTTGTCCAGCGGGGAGAGCCCGATCGCAAGGATCGAGCTCGCCCCGACCAGGCCCGCGACGAGGGAACGTGACAGGATCGAGTACCAGACGCGGTCGCGGCGGGTTGCCAGCCAGGAGGGGTCGGCCTCTTCCAGGTAGAGCACGGTGCGGCCGGTACGCTCGAGGAGCGTAGCGATGGCGCGCATGGTCCCTCGCGTCTCTTCCACGGTTCCCCGCAGCTCGTCTCCGTTTCCGATCGCCTCCTCGACGAACGCAGCGAGGACGGCGCCGATGGCTTGCGCGCGGCTATCGAGCGAAGACCGAAACACGCTCGAGTCCCTCAGGCCCACCCGCATGACGTGGAGCAGCATCGGCGTGGACGAGAGGTCGGCGAGGACGGGATCTTCCTGGAGCGCGGTCCGCAGCGGCAGGTGCGCGACGCCCCGGAGCTGCCGCGCGACGTCGCCTTGGTCGAGGGGGCGGAGCTCCAGCGTCGCCCGCATCTCGAGGGTCGGTTCGAGCGCGGAGAGCTCGCCCGTCCTGCAGGTGACCAGTAGACCGACCTCCGGCTGGGCCGCGGCGAGCTCGTTGAGCATCCTTGCGCAACGACCCCGCCACCGCTCCTCGACGTCGTCGAGCCCGTCGAACAGCGGAACGAAGGCGCGCTGCGCGACCAGCGTCTTCGCGTCTCGACCGGTGAGCTGGTACTTCGTACGCAGCTCCGACTCCATCCAATCCTCGAGCCGGCCGGCAGCCGGATTCCACGAGGAGAGCGTGAACACGACGGGGATGCGCTCCGTCCCCTCCTCCGCCGCGCTCGCCCGGTCGACGAGGTGCCGCGCGAGCCGCAGGAGGTTGACGGTCTTTCCGAAGCCAGGCTCGCCGGCCAGGATGAGCGACCGACCATGTGCTTCGAACGCCTGCACCAGGCCGGCCGGGGCGCTGGCTCCTGGGTGTACCTCCGTGCCGTCCCGGGCCGAGCGATACACCAGCGCCTGCTTGACCAGAATGACGCCGTCCGTCGCGCGCTCCAGCACCCCCTCGAGCCAATACGCGCGCACACGAGCGAGCAGGGTCGCGCGCAGGTCGTGATCCACGGCCGGCTCCCGCACCTCTCGCTTGACCGTCTCGCCGTGGGCTCGACCGCGCCTCGCCGCGTCCAGCCTGGCGACGATCTCCGACGCGGTCGCGAAGCGATCGACGGGTGCCTTCGCGAGCGCCTTCAGCACGATCTCCTCGAAGGCCGCCGGCAGGACGACCCCCACGCTCCGCAGCGAGCGCACCGTCTCGTGCTCGTGCAGCCATGTGAGCTCCGCCGAAGTGGCGGCGCGGAATGGCGGCACCCCTGCGAGGACTTCGTAAGCGACCACGCCCCACGAGTACACGTCCCCCGCGGCAGACGGCAGTCCGGTGCGAATGCGCTCAGGCGCGAGATAAGCAGTCGTCCCCTGGGCTTCGCGCTCGTCTGACGGGTCATCCGACCAGGACGACGCCCCGAAGTCGAGCAGGCGAACCTGGGGGGGCTCCGCGAATGACGTGAACCCCACGCAGAGGACGTTCGCCGGCGAGACGTCGCCGTGCGCACCACCCGATTCATGCACGAATGCGAGCGCAGCCGCGAGCTGAGCCAGGACGAGACGAGCCCAATCGAGGGGTAACGCGCCGTGCTCGTCCACCAGCGCGGCGAGCGTGCGCCCCTCGAGGTACGGGGTCGCCATGAATGGGCCAATGTCCTCCGCCAGGCCATAAGCCAGAGGCTCGACCACGTTGGGGTGACGGCCGCGCTCGAGCGCTCGGACCTCCCGCAGCAGCCGGGCACGCGCCCGCACCGGGTCCGCGTCCTTCATGATCTTCAATGCGACCCGTGATCCGAGCAGGCGGTCTTCGGCGACCACGACGCGGGAGCGGCGATGCTCCGCCAAAGACGTCACGCATTCGAACCGGCCGGCCGGCACGGTCGGCAGCGCCGCCTCGGTGTCCACGCTCAGCCGCAGCGACGCGCCCTTCTTCACCCCCCGGCCCCCTTTCAATGGCCCGCGAGCCATCATCTGCGATGCTCTTCGTTTCCGGCTCGCTCCGTCAAGCTCGATCACGCGATCTGTAATGTTCTGTAAGCGACGCGACGGCCACCCGGCCGCATCCTTCATCCTGACGACCTACCTGCTCGACGGGTCGCCGGGAGAGGGGGCACGGATGACGACGGCGGTCTTGCCGGCCAGCAAGCCTCGATGGACGCAGCGCTTCGCGGAGGGTCTGGCGGAGTGGGTGTATCTGCCGCTCCTGCTGGCTCCCAGTCTGGTGCTCGTCCTGGCGGCCTTCGGCGCCCTCGTGGTGCACTTCGATCTGAAAGACGCCTTCGCAGACACGGTCTCCGCGACGGCGATCTGCACCATCTGCCTGCTCCCGGCGTTCCTCGTGCTCGCCCTGGCCAACACGATGCGTCAGGCACGAACCCGGCGGACGCAGTCCATGCTCGACACCAGCCCCAGCGTCGAACACGACCTCAACCGCGACGACGCCGGGTTCTTGGGTCCGCTCCGGGCATCGACCGAGCAGATCTGGCGAGCCGCAGTCGGCGCGGCGCCGCAGGCGCTCCAGCGATTCGTTCGTTATGCAGCCATCTACGCGTTCTTCTCGAGCATGTTCCTGCTCGCGGCGGCCACGGTCGCCGCGCCGTCGTTCCTGGAGGGGCAAGTGTCTCCGGCGCAGGCCTACCGCATCTACTTCGGCTATGCCGTCGCGGCCGCGACGGGCGTGACGTTCCTCGGGGACTTCGCCCGCATGCTCCTCCGCGCGACCGCGCAAGACGGCACGTCACGCATGTTCGCGGCCGCAACGCGCCGGCTCCTCATCACCATCATCGGAACGAGCGCGCTCGCCTGTGCGCTGCTCGGCAGCGCCGACGGCAGCAAGCTCCTCGAGAAGGGTTACGGCTGGTTCGTCGTCGGCCTGGCCATGGCCATCCTCGGCGAGCGCGCGTGGACCGCGATGACCAACCACCTCGCGAAGCTGGTCGGGATCACCCCCGCAGCGCCGCCGACCGCGACGGATCTCACGCTCGTCGAAGGTCTCGGGCAATCGGACATCGAGCGGCTCGGCGAGGAAGGCATCGACTGCGTGCACGCCCTCGCGAACACCACCACGGCGCAGCTCTACCTGAGCACGCCGTACCCGTTCATCCGCCTCCTCGACTGGCAGGACCAAGCGCACCTGTGTGTTCGCGTCGGCGCGAGACGGTTCACGACGATGCGGGAGCAGCTCGGCATCCGCGGGGCGGTCGAGATGCAGCGCCTCTGTCGCAAGCTGCTTCGGTCCGACCCCGACGTGAAGCGAGAGGACCTCCAACGCGCGCTCGGGCTCGCGAGCGAAACCGAGACCCAGCTCACCCTCGAGCGCTTCGCCAACGACAGAACGATCGCTCAGCTCCGCGTCCTTTCCACAAGCACATTGGCGAGGTGACATGAACCGCTCCATCCTCCTCTGCTCCCTCGCGGGCTGCGCCATGCGCAACCCGGTGGCGCCCATTCCCGCACCACCCTCCGCGATCGACACGTCCCCCCCGTCGAGCGCCACGGTGATCCCGACCGCCGCCGACCGTACGGCCGCGACCCTGCTCCCGGTGAACGGGCTCGTCGTGTTCGCGGACGGCAGGCGGCTCTTCGCAGCCGACGCGGACGCCCTCGAGCTGGAGATCATCGGCCCGGCGGCATCCCTGCTCCCGGGGTTGGGCCCCGAGGCCGGGCAACCCGTGCAGGCGCGTGTCGAGCGCATCCTCCAGCTCGCCGCGCTCCGAGAGGTCGACGCCGGATGGGTCGCGAGCTGCCGGAGCGACTCGTCCGCGTGCGCGCTCCCACCTCAGCCGCCGCCGCCGGCCCCGCCCTCGGCCGCGGCGGCGAGCGCCGATTCCTCGGACGAGGTCGGCTGCGTCGGAATCTTCCAGGTTCGCTGTGGGCCACCGAAGCGGCTGGTCGGCTTCTGTCGAGGGTTCGCGAACTGTCCCTGATCACGGCTTCTTCCCCGTCTCCCTGCAAACCTCTGCGCCGCCATCCTCCATCGGCGTCTGGCAGCTCTGCTCGTAGATCGGCGCGGTCTCCTCGCACACCACGGCGCCTGCGCGCACGCGGCACGTCCGCCGCGTGATCTGCAGGTTGCGTGAGCTGCCGCGGTTGCCCATGCCGCCGATGAAGCTCGACATGCCCCGCGTCACGAGCAGCGAGAGGCCGTCGGGCCTCACCGACATCCGCTCGAGATCGAAGAAGGTGGAGTGCGGCGAGTGGTGGCTCCACATCGGGCTCTGCCCGGGCTCGTGATCGATGAACCAGCCCTTCGCCGTCTGGATGGCCAGCCCGGTCTCGAAAGCGCCGTCCCGGAAGGTGGCGACGGCCAGCACCTCCCCACCGCCTTTCACCGCGAGCGGCTCGGTCGGGGTGCAGCGCGGCGTCTCGCCGCCGCAGACCGCGTCGAGCGACGCGAAGGGACCGTGCATGCCAGGCAGCGGTTGGCTGACGGGCTTGTCATCGTTATGGTCGCGCTCGGGCCGACCGTCCGGCTTTCCGTCCGACGAGTCGTCCTCCTTGAGCGGCGTCGTCTCGAAGGGCGCGGGTTGGCAGGCGGCGAGGAGCAGCGTGACGGCGATCGACAGGGTTCTCATGGCCCGCTCTGACGAGCGACCGCGCCGCGCGATCTGTCGAAATCGTGCGTGAATCTCGCGTGTAAGGTGCGGCGCGGCGGCGCGTTGTCGGAGAGGCGTCTCTCACGGCAGCGAGGCCAGGAGCTCGGGCAGACGTGTCGTGGGGACCGAGCAATGAGGCTCGTCCGCGATCGTCACCGCGAGCCTGCCGCCGCTCGTGCGGACGAGGCCCTTCGCCGCCCGGCCGCCACCACGCGTATGCGGAACGTCGCGGTAGAAGAAGGTCATCCGCAGCGACGGGCTCGCCTTGAGCCACTTCGCGTAGCTCCTCGCCGGGAAGGTGTACGTCGTGTCGAGCGCCCACACGTGGGACAGCTTGCCGAGCACGCCGCTCGCCATGCTCGCGTGGGTGTGCTGCACCGCCAGCGCGTCGAGGAAGTCGTAGGCGCGCGAGTGCCCAGCCACGATGAGCCGGCTCACGCTCGGGAGACCTGCGCTGCCGCGCGCGGCGCCCACCTGGGCCAGCGCTTCGTCCAACACGGCGTTCAGCGTCCCCGGCTCCGACAGCTTGTGCTGGCGCCCCGGTCGCAGACCCGGCGCGCTGAAGTCCATGTGGTTCTGCTTGCGGTGCTCCCAGTCGAGCCACGGAACCACGAGCACGGTGGGCCGCTTGGCTGCGTCCACCAGCTCGCCCAGGCGAAACAGCCGTCCTGTGATGAAGTCCGCCGGGCCCTTCGGTCGAGCTGACGTCCTGCCGCAAACGTTGAGGCCGTGCGCGAAGAGCAGCACCTCCACCTCTTTCGCCTGCGCCGCGGCCGCCGGAATGAAGACGGCCACGTCGACCGCGAGGGCGCTCGGCCGAAACACGACCACCTGACCGCCGAGGTGCGCGCTCGTCACCGGGGTCGTGTCGACCTCCGCCTCGCGATCCGTTCGCTCGAAGCACGGGTGACCGCGGCCGACGGCCGCGCCTCGCGGCGGGAGGAGCGCGCGGCCGACGCCGTCCGCTCGACAGTCGAAGTGCATCATGTCCCCCGACTCGCGCGGACCGATATCGATCGCTCCCCAGGCCAGGCAACCGTGGTCCCGCAGGGCGATGACCAGATCGCGCGCGAGGTTGAGGAAACCCAGGTGCGGGTCTCGACCCCCGAACGCCGCCTTCAGCTTCTCGGCGTCCTTGATGATCACGCTCCGCCAGCGCTTCACCGCTGCATCCACCGATTCGCCGGGCTGGAGCACCAGATCCGGCCTCAGACCATTTTGCCGCCGGACGATGCTCGTCCGTAGCCCGGCATCGTCCGCGGCGAGGCCCAGGTAGACCTGGAACGACGAGTGCCTCACCTGGATTCTGTCGTAGGCGTCGGCGGTGCTCCGGGCCGCGCCATTCCCGAGGCTCGAGAGCCACGCCGGGCTCAGCTCCTCATCCGTCCCGGAGAGCAGCGCGGAGACACGCTTGCTGATCGCGCGAAAGGCGAGGTTGCCCTTGGGTCGCTCGGGGTTGCCTGCGACCCACGGGTTCTTGTTGTAGCCGATGTCGGTCGCGAGACCGAACGTGTGCATGCTGGCGCTGCGCTTGTCCGTCGGGTTGCTGGCGTTGCCGGCGCGCCCGCCGGTGTGGCGCTCGTCCACCCCCAGGCGCTTGCCGAGCTCGACCGGGCTCAGACCTTTGTATTGCGGCTGGGCCATCAGCCACGCTTGCGCGCGGCGAAGGCGTCGCAGCAGCTCGACGTGGATGCCACGATTGAATGTCCAGCCGAGGAACGGCGCATTCACGTAGAGGCAGAACCACGTGGCCGGCTTCACGTCGCTCCCCAGGCTCGCGAACGCGCCCGGGCTTGTCCGGTACACCTCCTCGACTCGCTCGTAGGCCGCCGACTTGCCGTTTCCGTCCTTGCCCGCGTGGAACTGCTCGTTCAGCAAGTCCACCTTGTTGAGCGAGCTCCCGCGGTGGCGGACGAACCCGAGCGCGTCGAGCGTGCCTTCGCCGATCACACCATCGGCGTCCTTGGGGCTTTGGTAGATCTTTCGCTGAAACTGCTGCGCGCACACCGCCAAGAGCGCGCCGGCATCCCCGGCGAACGAAGACAGGCCTGCGTCTGCCGCGATGGCGCGTTCGACGGCGGGGACGTCCAGGTACGTGCCGAGCCGCGACTGCAGCGTCACGGCGTCGACCCCGCTGACGCCCGGGTGGAGCTTTGTGTTCTTGGCCTTGGCCGTCTTGACCCGGTCCGCGCTCAGGAGCGGCTCGATGTGCGACCGCACCGATGCCGCAAAAGGCGGCTCTGCGGCCTCCGGGTCGGGGGTCGTGGCAGCTGCCAGGGCCGCGACCTCGGCATCGAGACGGGAGCCCCCCACGCCGAGATTCGCGAGCTCCCGCTCGAACGAGCTCCGCTCCAGCACGTCAGGCCGCCTGGACCACGGAGACCTTCTGTTGACCGAGGTCCACCCCGGTCAGCACGCGATACGCAGTCCGGTAGTTCTCGAACAACGGCTCCACGTCGTTGAGCCACTCGGCGAGCTCGCTGTTGTCCGGGACGTTCGTGCCATCCATATCCATCCCTTGTACGTGGAGGAGCAGGTGGCGTCCGGAGTTGGCGCAGTCCCGGTGGGCCGTGAAGCGGTTGCCGTTGATGCGGTCCGCCGTGCCGACGAGGAGGTCGTAAGCGGCGGGGATGAGCTCGTCGGCGCGGTCGTACGGCTCGGGGATGCCGAGCTGATTGCGCAACCGCGTGAGGAGCTCCAGCCCGGAGATCGTCCAGACGATGCCCATGAGCGTGTGCGTGTGGTTGCGTCCGTATTTGAAGGGATCGAACGCCTTCCGCAGGTCGGAGATGGTGTCGCGGATCGTCGTCAGCGTGGCCACGGAGGGCTTGCCGATGCTGAGCGTGTTCTGGATGGCCGACGCGAGCCGTCGCTCGTTGTAGTAGCCGAGCGCCAGCTCGATGAGGCGATGGAAGATGACCGAAAACGAGGTGTTCTTCGGCGCGTCCTGCCCATCGAGCTTGGATCCGGCCTCGGAGGTCCACCCCAGGCAGCGGCGGTAGCTCGTGTCGCGCTCGCGCACCGTGGACGAGAGCCCGGACTTCACCTCGCGCACCATCGCTTCGATGATGAGCCCTTCGTAGCTGTTGGGGCGAATGGGGAACCGGCCCTTGGTCACGAAGTCGTCGAGGATGGCGCCCACCATTCGGTGAATGCCCATCCGCTCGTGGTAGAAGAGCCAGACGAGATCCCCCATGAAGAGCTGCGTGAAGGTGAAGCCACGCACATTCGGGTCGGCCGGATCAATCGCGGGAGCCTCGCCCAGCCGCGCGCGGTTACCTTGAACCCGAAGGCAGGGCCGCGGAATGGACCACAGGTCGAGGCGGCGCTCGCAGGGGCTGCGTATATCGAAGGCCACGTCGCCGGGCTGCTCGGCCCCGCGCGAGGTCTCGGCCCTGGTGAAATAATCTTTGAAGCACTCCACGCCGTATTCCGACACCGGGTAGACGCGCGCGTCCGACGACATGAACGGCAGGAGCAGCGCCTCCACCGACGGGTCGAACAGGTCGAGCGCGCCGTCGGCGGCCATGCTGGCCTGGTAAGTCGTGAGGAACTTCTTCTTGAGCGTGTCCAGATTGCCGGCCATATCGTCCTCAGTTGGTTGGGAGGGTGCTGCGTCGGGCGAGATCTTCGAGCCACTCCGACATGGCTCGGTCCAGGGTCTCTTCGGGGATACGCGAGCGCTCGCGAACCCACCGGAACACGGAGAGCTGCGTCGTCGGGCGCTCCGCCACGAAGGCCGGGCTCCCGACCCGCGTTCGATTCAGATCGCGCGTCAGCCTCTGCGGGTGCACGACGGAGAGGTCGAACAGGTCCGCCAGGGCTCGCTGCTCGAGCACGTCGAACCGCTGCGCGAAGAGCACGTCCGCGATGCGGGGGATGCCCTCCTTCATCGCCTGCGCGAGGATGGCCCGGTCCGCCTCGCGCGCGGCCGCCAGCGGATGGAGGTCGCGGTAGGCCTTCTCCCAGTCGTCCCACTCGCCGCGGCCAAACGCGCGCCGGCACCAGTCGAACGCGATGAGCGCGCGGAGGTACGTCGGCGGGTGCACGGCGCCGAGGCTCACCTCCAGGCTCTTCTGCAGGGGGAGCGCGAGCACGTCCCGCACGGTCATGGCCTGCGCGGCGCCACAGCAACCAAAGGCCCAGAAGTCGGGACCGAGCTCCAACATCCACCGGGCGCAGGCGTCCCGAACGGCGTCGTCCACGTAGCCGTCCAGACGCTGCCGCACCGCCCGGACGAGCTTGTCGCGCAGGCCCAGCCGGACGAGCGCCTCGTGACCGACCTCGTGGAGGAGCGAGGCCAGGTTGTACTTCTCCTGCAGCCGTGCGTACGGCAGCTGGACGAGCGGCATGGGCGAGCGGCTTCCCGGCAGCAGGGTCACCCCCGACCGCAAGATCGCCGCACCGAAGCCTCGATTCAGGTACACGAGGGGGGACACCGCAATGGCCAGCGCGGGGTGCTGCTCCCGGCGCAGGGCGTCCGTCGCGAGCACGTCGCAGCCCTTCAGGAGCGGACCGAGCCGCGGGGACGCGCGCTGCGTCAGCACGTCCATGAAGGTGTCGAACAGGCCGTAAGCGGACGAGAGCTCCAGCTCCATTTGCCCCAGCTCCGACGAGAGGCGAGCACGGGCACCCCTGGCCTGTGTATCGAGGAGGCGCTTCCGCGCGAGCCCGTCCAGGTGCAGCTCGAAGCGCTCGGCGAGCGTCGTGAGAGCGCCGTCTATCGCGACCCATTGCCCTGGGCTGAGATCGTGCCCACGGCCGACACCGACGAGCTCTCGCAGCTTGCGGAGGCCACGCGCACGCCGACGCATGCCCTTGATGCGCTGCGCGAAATGCTCGCCCGTGCCGTACATGAGGTCAGCGGACGCGAATGACCAACGTATCGCCCGCGCTGAGCGTGATGACCTTGCGGCCGTTGCCGGAGCGTGCCAGCCCCGACGCGCCATCGCCGATCTGCACGCGCGCCATTTGTTTCGCCCGACCGATGGCCGAACGGAACGCTCGATTCGCAAGATCCGCCGCGTGTGCGGGATCCGCGGCCTCCTTGTCGAGGTTGCGCCGGAGCTGGCCATAAGCGTTCTTCGCCAGCTGCGCGAAGTTGCCCCAGCCTGCCTTGGAAGGCGCCCCGGGCTTGAAGCCGAGCGAGGACAGCACGGGCATAGCCGCGGCGAGCGCCGGGTGCTTGGTCGCCAGCGACAGCGCTGAATTGGCCAATGAGCCGAGCATGCCTCGGAGGTTGCCCCGCGAGAGCGCGGTCGCTGCATTCACGACCTGGCCGAGCGGAGTGGCGGATTTCGCCAGGGCGAGCCCGGTCCGGAAGAGCCCTTTGGCCGCGGGTGCCACCTTCTTGAGGAGCCCCTTCAGGAAATACTCCCGCTCCATCTCGCGCAGAATCGAGCTGACCTCGAGCTCTCTGTCCTCCTCGGACTCGCCGTCGCGCAGCGAGAGCTCGTAAAAACGCTCGGCAAAACCGCGCAGATCGGGCTCGATGAGCTCCGCGTCATCCAACTCCTCGTCCGATTCCGCGTCGTCGAGCGCGCCGGTGAACGCCTCGTCGTCCTCCAGCTCGTCGTCGAGGGACGATTCCTCATCCCCCTCCTCGTATTCCCCGCTCGAAAAAGACCCGCCGACGTCACGCTCGAGCTCCAGCTCGAGGTCGCTCATCCCGTGCCCCATCTGTCTCCTCCGCGGCGGGGATTAGGAGCCGCCGGAGAGCGATCTGTCAAGCGTAAATCCGGAGCGGGCTCGGTCGACGATTTCTCTGGTGTCATGTTCGAGCATCCCGCTAGCGTGCCCGGGCCGGAAGGGGACGCACGGATGAGGGAGCGAGAGGGGTTCGAGCGCGAGGTCCGCGACCTGGCCATTCCGCAGTCGTTCGAGCAGGAGTCGAAGGCGGGCGCCAGGCGGTGTGAAGACCAATGGAAGAAGCTCCGCGCAGGCCTACCGGAGCAGGCGCGCAATGCGCTCGACAAGCTCGACTACGACCTCGCCGTATTGGCGGCCATCCAGGGCGGCGTACGCAGCGGCAACGTCCTGACGGACATGTTGTTCTTTACCCAATATGGCCCCGTGCACGGCTACTGCCGCATCAAGAAGGGCACGCGCCTGCCCGGCGGCGGGGATGAATACGCCAAGCTCTGGCGGGACCTGCGAGAGCGCCACGTCCGCCCTGCGCTCGCGCGCCCCGCGCCGCCGCTCTCACAGACCGGCCCCATCGTGTGCACCCGCCGCGAGAACCGCCTCGACGATCCGCGCCCCGACAACCCCGGCGTCGACGTGACGGGGCGCTACGAGGAGGCCGTGCCGCCGGGGCGTGCGGCGCGGTTCGCCTTTCGCGTCAATCAAGCGGGCAACCACATCGAGTGTCTGCTCCGCATGATCGCGCCCCCCGGCGGCAAGTCGTCGGATGCGATCCGGCTACACGGCGATCTCGAACCGGACGGGTCGTTTTGGCTCTTCCGCCGCAGCGACCCCAAGTACCTCGGTCGATTCGTGCCTCCGAAGGGCGGAAAGGCCGGCACCTTCGCGCTCGAAGGCCGGTTCCACGAGGTCGCGCTCGTGTCGCGATCGTCCACCGTCCTCCACCCCGACGTGCTCGAGCCCCTCCTGAAGCTGCACGAGCAGTTCCCGCTCGCGACCGGGCAAATGAGGCACCTGGTGGACTCGTTCGCGAGCGACAAGGTTGCCAGGTACCTCGCGGACTATTTCGACCAGCCCGGCGGGTCGAACGTCTCCGAGCGGCTCGGGAGGCGTCAAGCCGCGGATCGGTTCGACAGCTACGTCCGAGACGTCTTCCACGACAAGAACCTCGGAGTCTCCCAGCTCAGCAGGTCGGACATGGTGCTCGCCCGGTTCTACGCGCGCACCATTCTGACCGACAATCGCTGGAAGAAGCGTGTCACGCGCTCGCAGCTCGAGCACATCCAGTTTCTCTTCAACCGAACGGTGCGGGAAGGCGGCAGCCTCCCCTATCTGGAGGACTACCTCGGCCTTCGCGTGCAGCCGGAGGGCCCGGAGCACACGTACGAGGTGACGATGAAGCTCACGGGCGGTGGCATCCTCGTCCAGGGCTACCTCGGCACCATTACGGTGAAGAAGGTGAGCGATGGTGGCCGGTGGGCCAAGGGCCACCAGGAGAAGTTCGGCGTCCGCTTCCTCGGCCTCGAGGCCGGCTGGAACGTCAAGCTCCACGAGGACATCTCGGGGACGGCGACCTCCGCATTCGAATGGCAGCCGCCAGACTTTCCGGGTGCCGTTCGAATGGCTGCGGCGGAGGTCGGGGTGGAGTACGGCGTCGGCAAGCTGTCCGCGGAGGCGGGCTTCCTCCACATAGACGGTGCCGGGCACCTGCCTCCGCTGCAGGTCCTCTTCACTGACGTCGGCCCTGGCCTCACCGTCCCGAGCCCATTCGACGGCAAGAGCCAAGGCGGCAAGGGCTCGAAAGGTGGGGGCGCAAGCGTGGAGTTTTCCATCGGGCCCAGCGCGGCGTTCGGCTCGATCCGCCCGAAGACCTTCCCCGATATCGACTACACCACAATCACGGCGAAGACCGACTACGCGGAGGCGTTCAAGCTCAACCACGAGACACATTTCTGTCTCGACAGCGCCGTCCTGACCGAGCCCGCGCGGCAGGCGCTCCGCATCGCGATCGCGAACGAGCTCGGCGGGTTCCGAGCACCGAACAGCTTCCTCACCATCATCGGCCACACCGATCGCGTGAAGGACCCGGCTTACAACATCGGCCTCTCCCACGCGCGCGCCTTCAACGTCCTGCAGGCCATCAAGGACATCCTCGGCCCGGTTCCCCCTCACCTGGCGGTCGGCAAGGGCGAGGCGGAGGCCGCCGCGGCCGGCGACAAGGACAACGTCCCCAACGCCACGCGCCGCCGCGTCGACGTCGTCCTCAACGGGCGGCTCATCCTCTCGTTGCGCGCCCAGTAGCGCCGCGGCCCGGCTGTCGAGCGCCCGGCGTCGGGCGAATTCCACGCAACTGGCGCTCGCTCGTGCCGACCTAGAGAGCGTGAGCCGACAGCGCGCCTTCGGGCAACACGTGATGATGCGCCTCGCGACCTCCCAGGTCCTCGCAAGCACGGTGGCGAAGCAGCGAGGTGCTGCCGCCGTGATCCACCAGGAGGGCGCGAGCCGCGGGCTGCTCGCCTTTCGCCTGGCGGACACTCACGCGCACGTGCTCCTGCTCGGCACGCGCGCCGACGCCGGGCTCTTCGCGCGCTACGCCGCGGCACGGCTCCGCGCGCGGCTCCAGCTGGCGGTGCCCTTCGAGCGCGCGGCGTTCAGGCCCATCGAGAGCCAGAGCCACCTCCAGAGCGCGTTCCGCTACATCCTCCGGCAAGAAGAGCGACACGAGATCGCGCTCGACCCTCGACACGAGGCGAGCAGCGCGCCCGATCTCCTGGGCATGCGGCTGATCGCGCCAGGCTTCACCGCGCGCGTCCTCGAGGCATTGCCGCGGCTCCAGGTCGAAGAGCTCGTAAGCTACCTTCACCTCGAGCGCACCGAGCCCCAGCTCGACCGCCTCCCGGACGCCGCCGCAGCCACGCTCGCCCTCCCTTCGCTCGCGACTCGCTGTCCCCAAGCCGTCGCCGCCCGCGCCGCCGCCGTTCAGGCCTGCCCCGAGCTCAGCACCGCCGAGCTCGCCGAGCTCCTCGAGACCAGCCGCCGCACCGTCATTCGCCTGCGTCACCAGCCCGTCCCCGAGGTCCTCATCGAGGCCGTCCGGCGCCAGCTCACCATCCGTCCCGTTCGCCGACCGAGCCGGCTCGCGCTCCCGGGATGGTAGGCGCGGGCGCGCGGGCGCGGGCGCGGGCGGGCGGACGCGGGCGCGCGGGCGGGGCCGGCGCGGGCGCGGGCGGCGCGGGCCGGCGCGGGCCGGCGGGCGGGCGGCAGCCGAACGCGCCGTCGGCCGGCGGAGAGCGCCGCGCCACAAGTGCTCGGGGTTTGGCAAACCCGGCGGGGTTATGGCGTACCCCGCCCCCATGACCGCGGTCGTCGAGCCGTCGCGCGACGAGATCTCGCCTACTTACGATGCTGTCATCGTCTTCGTGGCCGCATCCAGGACGCGGCCGCGCCATAAGTGCCCAACATTCGCCAAACCCACCGGACTTGTGGCGCGCCGGCTCGGCTCGAAGGCGAAACGCCCGCTTGGACGACGAAACGCCCGCTTGGACGACGAAACGCCCGCTTGGACGAGCATTCGCAGCGGACGAGCGGCGCGCTGCCGAGCGCCGGGCTCCGCCTCGTGGGCTCGGCCCGACCGCGGCCCCAGGGGCGCGCGCCGGCACGAAAACCAAAGGAAGGTCCGCCGCGGCAGCCCATTATTTTGCGATTTCAGGCACTTGCCACCCTTTCGAACCCGAGTGGGCAGATGTCGGATGCCGACGTACTTTGGCTCGACACTCAGCCGAAAGGAGCCCCGCCATGATGACCTCTCCGCCGATGTACACGAGCCCCGCTGCCGTCCCCGCTCGCCGCAAGGTGACCGGCAACACGATCCTCTTCGGCGTGCTCGTCGTGATCGCGCTCGGCGTGGCGGGCCTCTTCACGTCTGAGTCGATGAAACACGGCGCGATCGTCGAGCGAGCCAAGGAGCAAGCCGCGAAGGCGGAGCTCGTGCTGTCCAACACCAAGTTCGACAGCAAGGGTCAGGTCGCGCCGAAGGATCGCGCCGCGTTCGAAAGCGCGCTCTCCGAGGCGAAGGGCTCGGCGCAGCACATCCGCACGATGAGCAACATCCAGCAGCAGGAGATGATGATCGCCGCTGGCGGGCTCGTCGCCGCGCTGGTGTTCGGCTTCCTCGCGTTCCGCTCGACCCGCGCGACCGCCTGACCCGAGGCGCCGTCGGGCCCTCGGGCGCGACGACGCGGCCGCCTTGGCGCTCGCGTCGGGCGCTCAATCGCCTGCAGCGGGACGCCCCGCATCTCGGCTAGTCTCGAGTCCGTGCATCCCGCAACGTTCCGACACACCGCCCCCGCGCCGGCCAAGCGAGGGCGCCCGCGATGATGAGCCTCTCCGAAGAAGCGCGCGAGCACGCGCGCGCCATCGCCTCGATGACGGGGCACACCGACCGAGACTGGACGGTGCTCTCGCAGGTCTCCGGGACAACGACGAAGTGGGCGCCACGCCTCGCGCGGGATTTCGTCAACGCGCTCGTCTCGAACCCCAAGACCGCGACCTACATCAAGGGGAAAAAAGACGCGCGTGAGAGCAGCCTCACCAACTGGTTCGAGCAGCTGCTCAGCGGAAAGGCTGCGCCGGGCTTCTGGAGCGAGTGCTGCATGGTCGGCCTGGCGCACGCGGCCGCGGGGGTCCCGCCGGCGATGGTCCTCGCGGCCGCTCGTCGCGTCGAAGAGATCTTCCTCGTGAGCGTCATGGCCTCGTTCGGGCCCGAGGAGGCGATGCGCGTGCACACCGCGTTCGCGCGCACGCTCGCCACCGCGATCGCGGTGATGAGCGCCGCCGCGGAGGACGCCACGCGCGACACACTCGCGCAGATGGACATCGAGCCCACGCGCTTCCAGGGCCGGCTGCGGTTCGACATCCAGGCGCGGGTGCGCGCCGCGCGTGCGGAGCTCCCGCGCCTGCAGTGGGACGACTCGCTCTCCGTGGGCGTGCAGGTCCTCGACGAGCAACACAAGCAGCTGTTCGAGCTGCTCGACGAGCTCCAGCAAGCGAACACCGAGGATCGCGAGGCCGCGCTGCGCCAGGAGATCGTCGGCGATCTCGTCGAGTACACGAAGATCCACTTCGCCTTCGAGGAGACGATGCTGTCGCGCAACGGCTTCCCCGAGCTCGAGTCGCACCGCGCCGCGCACAACAAGCTCGCGGAGCAGGTCGACGTCTACGCGCGCGCCGCCGACGGCGGGGCCGGCCCGCTCGGCACCGATCTCTACTTCTTCCTGCGCACCTGGCTCAACGGCCACATCCGCGGCAGCGACAGGCGCTACGGGCCGTTTCTGAACCAGCGCGGCGTGAGCTGACGAGGCCGCGCGCTCTTCGCGCCAACCGCTCGCTCAACGCTTCGTCGGCGGCGCGTCGAAGGTGTGCGCCGCGAAGAGCGTGGCCTTCTCTTTGTTGCGCACCCAATGGCTCGAGCCCTTGTCGAGGCTCACGGTCTCTTCGAGTTGCCCCTTCTCGTAGGCGTAGGTCTGTGCGATGCGGTACGTGTCGAATGGCGCAAACGAGCTGATGTCCGGGTGGAAGACGAGGCTCGCCTCGCGGAACTCGCGATCGGCGTGGCCTTCGCCGGGGCCGAGCGACGAGGTGATGTTCATCGGCACGCGACCCTCGGCGTCGACGGCGGCGAGGTCCAGGCGGAAGTGGTACGTGAGCTCACGCGGGCCGGCGCTGCCGTCGTACGCGGGGTGGCGTCGCCGCATGTGTTTCACCGACTCCCAATGGTCCGCGTAGCGGCGCTGCTCGACCGTGAACTCGTAATCGAACTCCGGGCGGCGCTGCCAGCCCCTCTCTTCGAGCCGCTCGGCCTCTCCATAACCGACCCAGACCAGCGTCGTGTCGGACGGCGGCGGCGCTCCCTCCCGCGGAGGCAACGCGCCCTCCACGGCGCCGACGCACGCCGGTGTGAAGGCGAGAGACGCAGCGAGACACAGCTTGGCGACGTGATCCATCATCGTAGACCTCCTCGGTAGGAGGTCAGCATCCGTCTCGAGCGCCTCGTCAACAATGGGAAAGGTCGCAGCGCATCGTTGTACAATCATCAACGATGAACCTGAACCACCTCGCGGTGTTTCGCGCCGTGGCCGAGCACAAGAGCTTCACCGCCGCGGCCAAGGCGCTCGCGGCAGACAAAGCTCACGTGAGCCGTGTCCTGCGCGGGCTCGAGGCCTCGCTCGGCGTCGTGCTCGTCACGCGCACCACGCGAAGCGTCGTGCTCACCCCCGCGGGCGAGGGCCTCTTCGCCCTCGTGCGCGGTCCGCTCGAAGCGCTCGAGCGAGCCGGCGCCACCATCGCCGATCGCGCCCGCGCTCCCTCGGGCGTCGTCTCGCTCACCACCACGCCGGACCTCGCGCGTGTCCTCATCGCGCCGCTCTTGCCCGGGTTCCGCGCGCAGTTTCCCGAGGTCTCCGTGCAGCTGCGCGTCGGCGCCGAGCTCGAGAGCTTCACCGATCCCTCTCTCGACGTCGCGCTCCGCGTCGGCGCGCAGTCCAGCCCCGACCTCCGCGTCCGCAAGCTAGGCGAGCTCGGCGCCGGCTTCTTCGCGTCGCCACGATATCTCGCGGCGCGCGGCACGCCGCGCGAGCCGAAGGCCCTCGCCGCCCACGAGACCGCGTGGCCCCACGGCGCCAAGAAGGCCAGCTTCACCGACGGCGGCGCCCGCCCTCGCCCCTCCGTCTCCTGCGATGACTTTGCTGTCATCCTCGAATTCGCCCGCGCCGGCGGCGGCGTCGTCGTCCTTCCCCTCCACCTCGCCAAGGCCCACGTCCGCGAGGGCGCCCTCGTCCGCCTCTTCCCGGACATCGTCCTCCGCGGCGCGCCGCTCTATCTCGCCACCCGCCGCGAGCGCCCCCTGCCCGCGCGCGTAGAGGCGCTCAAGGCGCACCTCATTGCGAACGTGCCGTCGTTGATGGGGTAGTGGCGGCGCGCGCGGGCGCGACGGGCGCGGGCGCGGCGGACGCGCGCGGACGCGGCGTTCGCAGTCGCCTCAGCTCGCGCGGCCGATCTCCGTCGCCTTGGGCACCTCCACCAAGGCGCCGGTCTCCACCTGGTAGATGTAGCCGTGAATGGGGATCTCCCGCGAGACGAGCGGATGCGTGCGGATTCGCTCCACGTCCTGCACCACGCTGTCGGCCAGGTTCGTGAACGTGAGCCAGGGAATGAAGTCCCCCGCGCGCGAGCCCGGCCCCTTGCCCACGTCTTTCCAGCCACCCGCGTCGAGCGTGGCCGTGTCCAGGCTCTGCCCCAGCAGCCCACGAATGATCTCATCCGTGAACAGCTCCATCCCGCAGTTCGTGTGGTGAATCACGAACCACTCATTGGTCCCCAGCAGCTTGTGCGAGATCACCAGCGAGCGGAGCGCGTCGTCGCTCGCGCGCCCGCCCGCATTCCGGATCACGTGCGCGTCCCCCTCGCTCAACCCCGCGAGCTTCGCCGGATCGATCCGGGCATCCATGCAAGTCAACACGGCGAAGCGCCGCGCCGGCGGCAGCGCCAGCTTGCCCTTGTCACCGAAGCTGGCCTGGTACGCTTGGTTCGCTCGAAGCACCTCGTCGCGGATCTGGCTCATCGACATCTCCTTGTCAGCGGATGAGCATCCGTCATAGCGGATGAATCGAGGACGCGCAAGCGGCGGCCGGAGGGGGCACGGCCGGCGGGCCGCGAATCCTCGCCAGGACCGCGCGCTTTCTTTGCCGGCCCACGCAACTGGCGGCCGCTCGTGCCGACTTGGAGATCGTGAGCCGACGCCCCGCCCTCGCTCAGCATGTCTCGATGCGCCTCACCACCTCGCAGGTCATCGCGCCGAGCCTCCACGCGCGACGAGGTGCGGCGCGTGTGATCCACCAGGAGGGCGCGCGCCGCGGGCTCCTCGCCTTTCGCGTCGCCGACACCCACGCCCACGCGCTCCTGCTCGCGTCGCGCGAGCAAGCGGGGCGCTTCGCGCGCTACGCCGAGCAGCGCCTCCGTTGGCACCTCGGCCTCGCCGCGCCCTTCGAGCCCGCGCACTTCAAGCCGGTCGACTGCCAGTCGTACCTCGAGCGCGCTTTCCTCTACGTGCTCCGGCAGGAGGAGCGCCACGACATCCGCCTCGACCTCCGCCACGAGGCCAGCAGCGCCCCCGATCTCCTCGGCATGCGCCTGCTCGCCCCCGACCTGGTCGACCGCGTCCTCACCGCGCTCCCGCGGCTCCACATCGAAGAGCTCGTCCCGCTCCTCCACCTCGAGCGCGGCGAGCCCGACTTCACGCGACTCGCCGACGCCGCCGCAGCGGCGCTCGCCCTCCCCGACCTCCAGAGCCGATCCGGCCACGCCGCCGCCGCGCGCGCCGCCGCCATCCACGCCGCGAGCGAGCTCTCTAACCCCGAGCTCGCCGACCTCCTCCAGGTCGGCCGCCGCTGCATCGAGCGCCTCCGCCACCAGACCGTCCCCGCCGTCCTCGTCGAGGCCGTCCGCCGCCAGCTCACCTTTCGATCCACCCGCGAGGCGCCCGCCTTCCCCCTGAACGTCCCCAGCGATCAGGACGCGGAGGATTGGATCAATCTTCCCATTCCTGATCGCCGATTCGCCCCCCGAGCCCCCTCCCCACGCCGCCCCGCCACCAAGTCTCGCACACTTACGCTTCCGTCATCCACCCGCCCGCCCGCCGGGGCCCCCAAACCGCGATCAGGATGAGCCAGATTGAATCAATCCTCCGCAACGTGATCGCTGCGACGGCGCCGCATCCGTTCCCGGACCACCACCACCATCCCGCCCAGGGCGCCGAGAAGCACAGGCACGACCACGACTGCCGCCGTCGCCCGAACGCCTACGACATACGCGAGGTGCAGCTCGTTCCCCAGAGCGATCACCGCGAAAATCAGCGAGACGGCAGCCCCGAACGCGAACGGAACGACGCACGTCACGTACCCCATGCGCACGCCTTCGCTCGCGGCCGGTCTTCGCCCCTCGTCGCGCGGCGCGCGTTTCCTGGTCGCCCCCTCCACGCGCGCCTACTCCGCCAGCACCTCTTCAACCGACTTCGCCGTGAGTACGCGATCGAGCCACCGGTCGAGCACCGCTACATCGGTCGTCTCGAGGATGCGCGCGCTCACAGCCCCCTCCACCGTGAAGCCGGGCAGCCTCAGCTGGCGAAGCAGCGTCTTGGCGCGGCCGCGGGCTTCGCCTTCCTCGCGACCTTCCTCGCGGCCCTCCTCCCTGATGATCTCCAGCGCCCGCATGTGATGTGCCTCCAACAGCTCCTGCAGAATAGCGCGAAACCGGCCCTTTGCCGCCCCGTGTAGAAGCGACGCGACCTTGCGCTTCCTCGCCCTCCGCCCGCACCTCCGCGACGAAGTCCGGCGACCGCAGCACCGGTGTCACCTCCGCGAGCGCCGAGTCCGCCACCACCAAACGCAGCTCCTCCGCGCCACCGACGACATCCACCTTCGCGAGCGCCAGCACCTCGAGCAGCACCTCGGGACGCTCCCGCATGATGTCGAGCGGAGCTTCGTGCAGCACCGACGCCTTCGCCACGCGCCCCCCCAACGCAAAGCTGATGCCGCCCATTCGCATCGAGTGTCTGCGCCCACCGGGCGCTCCTCGCGCGCGTGCGCTGGCGGCGCCACGTTCCGCGCCTGGCGCCGCCGGCTCCCGGAGCCAGACCGGGCAGCTCGCCCGCCCTCCAGCGCCCGCCAGCGATCAGGATCGCGCAGATTGAATCAATCTCCGGCTTTCTGATCGCGGTTTCGACGCCTGGGAGCCTCCCCGAGCCGCCCCCCGAACCAGGTTTCGCATACTTACGACCCCGTCAGCGCTCCGAGACCGCCGCGGGGCCGTCAAACCGCGATCAGGATCGCGCAGATTGAATCAATCCTCCCCGTTCTGATCGCTCAGGACCCCGCCCCGGCGTGTAGCACCCCCCAAACCGCTTCGGACACGCACCCGCGAACACCTGGCGCGAGCATACCCCGACCCTGTAGAAGGGAGATGGTGATGACGCTCGAGCGCTTCGCAGATCTGCTGACGGAGATGGAGCGGACTGGGAAGATGAGATCTGGGACCCCTACGATCGAGCCTAGCAAGCCGTGGAGCAGCCTCGCACGCCAACTCACCCATCGCTGAAGCCGGTCGCCCAATGGCCCGTTGCCGGGAACCGAGGCAGCCGCGGACGCCCGGAGGCCATTGTACCGTTTGCGATCGGCGTGGCCGGCACGTTGGTGCTCGCAACCTTTCCGCTACTCTTTCCACGGGATGTTGCGTGGCTAGGGGACTGGCTGTGGGTCGTGGTCACGCTGGTGCCTTCCATTCCTGGGAGCTTGGCGGCCCTCGCTGTTCTTGCAGTTCGGGGGTGGCGCGGCGAGGGCCCCTCCGACCAACCATCCTCTGTCCGGGTTGCTGTCCTTGCCTCCTCCCTGGTGATGGCATCTGGCGTTCCGGTGACGCTGTTCGTGGCTTTCGCACTCCTGTGGATGAGTGGACCTGATTTTCTTTGGATCTTTGGCGCGTTTGCTCTGGGAACGGCTGGCTCGGCGTGGAGGGCGTTTCGGCTCTACCGGCCCGCGAATGGCCCGCCGCGTGCGCGGATTCGCGTGCCCTTCATGTTGCTTTGTCTCGGTATCGGGGGCCAAGCCGTCGCCTCCTTCTTGACGAGGTTTCCGCGAGGGAGCATCGGCACGATGCTGGCGGTCGGGCTTCTCGTTCTTGGGAAGCTTTATTGGGATCGATTCACGACATGGTCTCGGTTTCGCTGGCTCCCCGTCGCAGGCAGTGTGGGGCTCATCGGTGGCGCTGCCGCCCTTTGTCTCGAGATCCGCACGCTCGTTAGGCCCCCCTTCGCACTTCCGGAAGCGCCGCTGCTAGAAGCCGCGATTCGCAACGCGTTGGTGGTCATTCCGCTTGCCGGTGCAGTCGCAGCCTTCGCGCTAAGGGCGGAGCTCGGCCGTCGGGTCATGCTTTGGGGAGCCCGGCTCGTGGGTGCCGTCGCCTTGCCAACGCTCGCGTGGCTCCTCGCGAGCCACACCTGGAGCGCGACGCCATCTTTCGGGCGGCTCTCCGAGCTGTCGATCTTCGGCGTCGCATCGCTCGTCCTGGCGCTTGGCCTCGCTGCCGTGTCTGTGCCATGGCGCCACCGCCAGCGCCAACAAGCGCAGCTCTCGACGTCGGGGCCTTATCGCGAGTCCGCTCCACGTGACGTTGAAGCCTCACAACCTGATGACGATGCGCTACTGGTTGGCCGTCTTCGATGGGAGGCGCTCGCCGTGGCGGTCCTGTGCATGGGGCTCGCGCCAATGCTCGCAGTTGCTCACGCGGGTCGCCTGTGACTGATGAAGAAGCTCTCCTTCGCCAGCTCCGGCGGGAAGGGCTCGCCGTGACCATTCTTTGCTTCGGGCTCGCGTCGTCGCTCGTTGCTCGCCGAGTCGGCTGGTGAACGCTGGTTCCGCGATGCGGCGCCGGCGCGCGTGATCTGTTGCCCCCTCGGAGGGCGCAAGGCGCTACCCTCGTGGGATGCCCAAGCTCGTCGTGCACGGCGCGAGCCTCCGGTGCTCCCAAGGCACCAACCCGGCGGCCCTCGTGGTACCCGCGGCGGATCAAACGCTGGATCAGAGTCACGCCAGCGCAACCGTCATGGACTTCGTTCCTGTCGTGAACATCCCGCCATTTGGACTCTGCAACTCGCCCGCGAACCCGCAGGTGGCCTCTGCGACCGCTGCCGCACAAGGCGTGCTGACGCCCCAGCCCTGCGTGCCCGCGATCGCCGGGCCGTGGAGCCCCGGCGCCGCTCAGGTGCACCAGCTTTCGAAACCCCTGCTCACGAGCAACTCCACGTGCAATTGCACCTGGGCGGGAACGGTCAGCATCGAGGCTCCCGCGTCGGACGTCGACGTCGAATAGGTTCCGCCCCCGCCCGCGCCTCCGCTCATTCAATCACCTCGAGCCGCCCGTGCGGGGTAAGCAGCGTGTCGCCGCGACGGAGCTCGACGGTGGTCATGGATATCCCGCCGATCTCGACCGGGGCGCGCAGCGGCGCGGCGAGACGCCAGATCGCGCCGGCGGGATGCGGCACGAGGGTGACCGCCATGTCTTCGACCTCCCAGACTGGTCCACACGTGACGAGGAGAGGCAGCCCGACTGGTCGGGTGACGAGCACATGGTTTCGTCCCCAGGGCGCGACTTCCAGGGAGACGCGGTCGCCCAGGAGCAGGGTCAATGGTCGGTCGACCGCGACAGGCCCGTCGATCCGCGCGCCATCGAGGCGCGTGCCGTGTGTGCTCCGGAGCTCGATGACCTCGGGCCCGTGCGCGCCCGCGCGAAGGAGCAGGTGCTCGCGGCTGACGCAGGGGGATTGAACCTGCACCTCCACCTCTCCGCGGCCGACTCGAGCCGCGGAGCAGAACACGATCTCGATCTCGCGCGCGGCCCAGCGCACCGTGCCCCTCGAGCCGCGGCACAGGTCGCGCTCGAGATCCGTCAGGCGATCGAAGAGGCGGGCGTGAGCCTCGACGGCCAGCGCTTCACGAAGATGCTCGAGCGCCGCGAGGCGCATCCCGCGGCGCGAGAGTGACTCCGCCTCGCCGAGCACCGCATCGACGCGCGCCTGCCTCTCGCGCTCGGCCTTCGCGCCAGGGTCCGGCGAGACGATGTCGCGCGCTCGCTCGACAAACCGAGGCGGCGGGCGCATCGCCGCCGGTGGGCCTGGCTCTGCCGCTGACGCCGCTTCCCCTGCGTCGCTCGGCGGCTCCTCCGCGGCCACCGGCTCGAGCCCGGGCGTCGGATCCAACAGCAGTGGCGGCACCGGGAGCCCCGACCGCCAGGGACGCCAGGCGCGGTGATGGCGCGCGACCCACCGCGCTTCGGCGGCGAGCGATCTCCCGCCCTCGACATCGGGCAGCCACGACACATCCCCCGACTCGCGCACCACCACCACGTGCTGGCCGCGTGCCTCCAAGCGCTCGCCCGGCCCCAGCCGCATCGCCAACCCGGCCAGCGAGAGCGGCCCCACAGGCATCCCCACCACCGGAAGCTCTGGCGCGCCGAGCGCGATCCCCGACACAAGCCCGGTGAGCTCAGCCGGCAACAACCAACGGCTGCTCGGAAACTCCGGATCGTCGTCGCGCACCAGCCCTCCCGCGCTCAGCGTAGCAAGGCTCGGGCATATTCCGTGAGCCACCGTCGCGGTGGCCTGCCCCCAATGGCGGGCGCACCCCTCAGTCCGCCAGCACCTCATCAACCGACTTCGCCGTCAGCACGCGATCGAGCCACCGGTCGAGCACCGCTACGTCGGTCGTCGCCGAGATCCGCGCGCTCGCGGCCTCCTCGACGGTGAAGCCGCGCAGGCGCAGCAAACGAAGCAGCGTCTTGGCACGGCCGCGGGCTTCGCCTTCCTCGCGACCTTCCTCGCGACCTTTCTCGCGACCTTCCTCGCGAAATTCCTCCTTCAGAAGCTCGAGCGTCCGCATGTGATGTGCCTCCAGAAACTGTTCAAGGATACCCCGAAACGCGACACTGGCCGCTCCATACAAGGCCGTCGCGATCCTATCGCGGACTTCCTCGTCCGAGAGCTTGACGGCGGCGGCTGCCACGCGAAGCACCTCTGCCTGCGCCTCTCCCGGCAGGTCGGTCTTCTTCGCTGCGGCTTCACCGAGCCGAGTTAGCGCCACCAGTGTTGCCAGGTCCAGGTGCGCGGCGGCCTCCTCCACGGAGCCGACCGCCGGTAACTCTTCGGGCCCGATCACCACAGGCGAGTACGCAAACCCCGGGCCCAGCTTGTGCGGACCACGCGCCCACCGTGCCGTGCGCGCATCGAACACCCAGACCAACAGCACCACGGGCGCACCGTGACGCCTCGCCGCGCGGACCACGTACTCCGACCAGGCGTACTTCTTCTCGCGCCGCCGACCTCGCTGCACCTCCACGATGACGGTCAGCCGCGGACGTGCCCTCCCCTCCTCGTGTACATGCGCGACGAAGTCCGCGTTCCGTTGCGAGGGCAGCTCCGTAAGCGCCGAGTCCGCGACCACCACGCGCAGCCGCTCCCGCGCCATCGTTGCCTCACTCACCTTCGCGAGCGCCAGCACCTCGAGCAGCACCTCGGGACGCTCCCGCATGATGTCGAGCGGAGCTTCGTGCAGCACCGATGCCTTCGCCACGCGCTCGGGCTAGGCAACCGCGATGCCGCGCCATCCGGGCCCGCCTCGCGCCTGAATCCGCGAGCTTGCGCACGCCGCTCGCTGGCGGCGCCACGTTCCGCGCCTGGCGCCGCCACCGGATCAGCTTGGCTGGGCCGGTGCGGCGGCGCCGGTGCGGCCGGAGCGGTGCCGCCCGTCCCAGCGACCGGGATGCGGCGGATGAATTTCATTCGCCGGTTCGCGTTCGCGACTTCGCGCGTTCGGCCGCGATCCAAGCGCGAGCGCCACCACGTTTCGCACAGTTACGGCGCCGCCCGGCGCGACGAGAGCGCGACGAGAGCCCATGAGGCTCCCGGATGCGATCGCGAGGGCGCAGATGAATTTCATCCTCCCGATCGGCGTCGCACAACGCCGGCCTTGGGGAGCGTCGGCGCCACGTCGCCTCACGCCCCTGCCATGGGCGGACCAGGCGGAGCCGTCTCAATGGCGGGTGCTCGTGCGGGTGACCGACGCTTTTCACGCAACTCGCGCGCGCTCGTGTCGACAAGCAAGGTATGAGCGCCTTCGGTCACCACGTCATCATGCGCCTCGTCAGCTCGCAGGTGCTGGCCCGCACCCCCGAGGCGCGCCGACGCGCGGCACGCATCCTTCATGAGGAGGGCCGCCGCGGCCTCCTCGCCTTCCGCCTCGCGGACACACACGCGCACGCGCTGCTCATCTGCACGCGACGGGAAGCCGGACGCTTCGCCAACTACGTCGAGCAGCGCCTGCGGTGGCACCTCCAGCTTCCCTCGCCGTTCGAGCCAGCCAACATCCGCCTCGTTCATAACCAGGGCCATCTGGGGCGCGCGTTCTTGTACGTGCTCCGGCAAGAGGAGCATCACGGCATCGCGCTCGATCCCCGCCACGAGGCGAGCAGCGCCCAGGACCTCCTGGGCCTCCGCGTCGTCGCGCCCGACTTCCTCCCGCGCGTCCATTCGGCGCTTCCGCGCCTCCGCATCGGGGAGCTCACCGGTGGGCTCGCCCTCGAGCGCTGCGAGCCCGCCCTCGACCACCTCGCCGATGCCGCCGCTGCCGCGTTCGCCCTTCCCTGCCTCGATCGCTCCGCACACGCCGCCGCCGCACGCGCCGCCGCCGTCCACGCTGCCGCCGAGCTCTCCGCCGGTGAGATTGCCGAACGCCTCGCCGTCACGCGACGCTGCGTCGAACGCCTCCGCCACCAACCCGTCCCCGCCGGCCTCGTCCGCGCCGTCCGCATGCAGCTCACGGTTCGCCCGCGTGGCTGCGATTCCTGGAGCGGAGCACGCCCCGATCCCGACCCCCTGCGACCGGATTGGGCAGAGTGAGAGCCACGCTCCCGTGCCCCGGGACGTCGCCGCGGCAGAGACCGCGCGCCGCCCTGACCTTGCCGCGCCCGCGCGCGCCGCGCCCGCGCGCGCCGCGCCCGCGCGCGCCGCCCTGACCTTGCCGCGCCCGCGCGCGCCGCCCTGACCTTGCCGCGCCCGCGCGCGCCGCCCTGACCTTGCCGCGCCCGCACCGTGCCCGCGCGCCGCGCCCGCGCGCCGTGCCCACGCGCCCGCCGTGCCCGCACTGCCCCCGAGGCGGCCCGCAAGCGACCGCAAAGCGCCAGATGAAAGTCATCTCCGCCCGCGGGTTCGCATCCCGCTCCCCAACCGCATCGACTCGCGGCACCACGCGATCAGATTTCGCACACTTACAGCGCCGTCATGCCCCGCGCGCGGCCTCCCGCCACCCGAAAGGCGCCGCGATGCGAACGCGAAGCGCCAGATGAAAGTCATCTTCCCCTCCGCGGTCGCTCGCCAGCCTCGCACGCCCGCCCGCACCCCGCACCCCGCACCCCGCACCCCGCGCCCCGCGCCCCGCGCCCCGCGCCCCGCGCCCCGCGCCCCGCGCCCCGCGCCCCGCGCCCCGCGCCCCGCACCCCGCGCCCCGCGCCGCCGCGCCCCGCGCCCCGCACCCCGCACCCCGTACCCCGCGTCCCCGCGTCCCCGCGCGCCCCGCGCCCCGCGCCCGGCTCGGACATTTCCCGTCCCATCACTACACGTCCGCGAAGTACCGCCTTCGTCCGTCGACCCTTACTTCTCTCGTCAGACACGCGGCGCGACTCACCGCGCTTCGGACGAGAGCAGACCATGGGCAGATCGCACGCAAGGCAAGCCGTCATCCGCATCACGCTGCCCGCGGACGTGGGCGCGTTGGGGCCGGGCGAGCACGAGGTGGTGCTGCAGGTGGAGGCGGCGCCGGGCGGCGCGCGCGAGGAGGCGGGGGCGCTGGAGCCGCTGGCGGATCACCTGGACCGCGCACGGCTTGCGCACGTGAGGGCGGCGCTTCGGGCCGCGAACGGGAGCCGGAAGGCGGCGGCCAAGGCGCTGGGCATCGACGTTCGGACCATCTTCCGCATCCTCGGAGCGACACCGAAGTCGCCTGACCGACAAATTGATCAGCTACGTGTAGTCAAACCTCGCTCCTCAAACGATCTCGACCCCGCCCGAGGCGAGGAAGACGGTTGACGATGTCGCGACGTCTCGCTTCCATCGGCAACGTGACGGGGGTCTCCGCCGAGAGCATCGAGAGCGCGCACACGCAGATGACGCCGTTCCGGCTCAGCCCGTCGCGCTTGGCTCGGTACTTTTTCCACGAGTGCGATCGGCACCTGGTCTTCGCCGCCACGCCCGCGTCGCTGCGCGAGCGGCGCGGCGTGCCCGCGCCCCCGTCGGACACGTCCCCCATCACGCGCGCCATCCTCGACGGCGGCTACGCGTGGGAGGAGCGCGTCATCACCGAGCACCTCTCCGGCCAGGCAGGCCACGGCGCGCGCGCGCACGTCGCCCGGGGGCACGGCCCGCTCCGCGAGCGCGCGCACTCCGCCGCCGCCACGCTCGCCCTCCTCCGCGAGCTCGCCCCCGGCCACGCCGTCTACCAGGGCACGCTCACCGCGCCCGCGCGCTTCTACGCGCGCTACGGGCTGGATCCGGCGACGGTCGAGATCGCCACCTGCCGGCCGGATCTGCTCCTGCAGACCGACGCGCGCCGCGTCCGCGTGGTGGACGTGAAGGCGAGCGAGGCGCTGAAGGCGAGCCACCGAGTGCAGGTGGCGCTCTACGCGCTTCTCCTGAGAGACATCGCGGCGGATCACGGCTTTCAGGTCGATCTCGAGCAGGGCGGCGTGTGGCTCCACGGCCAGCCCGCGCCGGAGCTCTTCGATCTGTCGCTCACCACCGGCGTGCTTCAGACGTTCCTCCGCGAGCGGCTGCCCGCCATTCTCGAGGCTGGCGCCAAGCAGGCCGGCTGGCACCTGCACTACCGATGCGAATGGTGCGAGTGGTACCCCCATTGCCGCGAGGAGGCCTTCCGCACGCGCAGCGTCTCGCTCGTGCCCTACCTCTCCACCGGCGCGCGCGCGTTCCTGCGCGAGGCGCCATGGGGCGGCCCGCCGGTCGAGACCCTGGACAATCTCCAGACCTTCCTCGCCCGCGAGGACGCGGACGCGCACCTCGACACCTGCGGCTCGCTCCGCGGCCAGCGCGATCGGCTCGCCCGCGCCGTCCGCGCGCTCGACTCCGGCGAGCCGGAGCTCCACGGTGGCTCCACCGTCGCGCTCCCCGTGTTCGAGCACGTGCGCCTGCTCCTCACGGTGCAGCGCGAGCCCATCTCCGGCAAGTCGTACGCGTTCGGGCTGCGCCTCATGCTCCACCCGAACGCCAAGGCCGTGCTCGGCGAGAAGGCGACCGAGATCTTCCTCGCCCCGACCGAGGCCGACTGCGCCGCCACGCGCCGCGCCTTCCTCGAGCGCGTCCACGACATCCTCCGCGCCGTGCACGACCACAACGCGAAGGCCGCGTGGGCGGATCAGCTCAGCGTGCAGAGCTACGTCTTCGACGGTTACGAGCGGGAGCTCTTCCAGCGCGCCCTGCTCGAGGCCCTCGACGACGCGCAGACCGCGCCGCTCGCGCTCGCGCTCTTCTTCCACTTCCACGACACGCGCCTCGCCGGCTCGAGCGCGCACGCCAATCCGACCGTTCCTTATCCGCTCGTCGTCCTCACCAGCGTGATCCGCGACCTCGTCGCCCTCCCCGCGCCCATCGCACTCCGCCTCCCCGAGGTGCACGAGGCGCTCGGCGCCTACGACTACGAATACGAGCCGTTCGACCTCCTCTCGTTCGAGCTCTCCAACGCCCTCCGGTCGGACGGCATCTTCCGCGCGTGGAATGGCAAGCCCGAGGCCCTCCAGTGGGTCGAGCGGGAGCTCAAGGCCCGCCTCACCGCGGCGGACTCCGTCCTCGCCGGCCTCCGCAAGCGCCTCGAAGGCCGCCTCTTCGCCTGGCCGCCGAAGCTCGTCCTCACCGGCCCCACGACGTTCAATCACCCCGAGCTCTCGCGCCTCGCCTTCGTCGCCTACTACGAGTCCTTCACGCGCGCGCTCGCCACCCGCGAGCAGCGCACTCGACCTCTGGCCGAGCGCGTCCGCGACGGCTCTTCCGTCCCCCTCCGCTGCGTCGGGCCCGGCCGCTTCGTCCCCGACGACTGCGAGGTGGACGAGGGCAGCATCCCCGACGGCCCCTACGGCGCTCTCCTCTCGCCCCCCACCGAAGAAGGCGAGCGCGCCCAGATGGGCTACGACGACTTCCGCTACCGCGAGGCCTTCTACTCCCCCGCCGATCGCGAGGGCAAGCCCTGGCTCCGCATCGGCAGCGTCACCCGCGTAACCGCCGACAAGGACGGTACCGTCAGCGAGCTCGAGATCGACGTCAAGGACCCGAGCGGCGCTCAGTCCTTCCGCAAGGGCGACCGCGTCCGCCTCCACCCGCGCACGTGGGACCTCAACACCAAGAAGGTCATCGCGAACCTCCGCGACCTCGACGAGGAGGAGGACCCACCTCTCCTCCAGCTCCTCCGCGACCCGCGCGCCTTCTCCGCCCACCACCCCTTCCCGCGCAGCATCCAGGACAGCGCCGTCCGCTTCACGACCGGCCTCACCCCGAGCCAGGAGCGCGCGTTCGACAACCTCCTCCGCCGCCGCATGACCCTCGTCTGGGGTCCGCCCGGCACCGGCAAGACCCACTTCCTCGCCGCCGCGCTCCGCGCCCTCCTCACCGCCCACGCCGCCCAGAAGAAGCCCTTCCGCGTCGCATTGGTCGCCTTCACCCACGCCGCCATCGAGAACGCGCTCCGCAAGCTCCGCGAGCTCGATGAAGGCCTCGCGCTCTACAAGATCGGCGAGCTCAAGCACCCCGTCTCCGGCGTCCCTATCTTGACCAAGGACTCTGCGGCCCAGCTTTCCACGCCCCGCGCCGTCGTCGGGATGACCGTCTTCGGCACCGACGGTGCATTGCGCAAGGGAATGGCCCCCTACGACCTCCTCGTCGTGGACGAGGCCTCCCAGATGCGCATCGCCGATCTCGCCCTCGCCTTGAACGCCCTCTCCCCGACCGGCCGCCTCCTCCTCGCCGGGGACGACCTCCAGCTCCCGCCCATCCTCGCCGGCGAGTACCCACCCCACCCCGACGGCCTCCCCGGCCTCGAGGACTCCGCCTTCGCCTACCTTCGCGCGCGCGACGACGACGAGAGCCCGTTCACGAGCCAGCTCCTCGAGTGCTTCCGGATGAATGCGGAGCTCTGCGCCTTCCCCGCGCGGCACCTCTATGGCGACCGCTTCCGCCCCGCCAACGACGAGATCGCCGCCCGCCGCCTCCGCCTCGCGCCCCGCAAGACCGCCGGCCACGAGCTCCTCGGTCCCGAGGAGCCCCTCACCGTCCGCGTCCTCGACGGCCCCCGCGCCTCCGCTGAGAACCTCGAGGAGGCCGCCCTCGTCGCGGACCTCGCGGTCGAGCTACGCGAGCGCCTGCTCGCAGAGAACGGCAGGGTTTACCCCGAGACCGAAGCGGGGGACCGCGCCTTCTGGCGCCACGGCCTCTTCATCGTCTGCCCCCACCACGCGCAGATCCGCGCCATCCAGCGGGCCCTGTCGGAGCGCCGCGCCTGGAAGAGCAAGCCCTTCGTCGACACCGTCGACAAGATGCAGGGCCAGGAGGCTGACGCGGTGATCGTCAGCTATGGCGTGAGCGATCCGGAGACCGCGCAGCGCGAGGCGACGTTTATTTACGGCGCGGAGAGGTTGAATGTGAGCGTGACGCGGGCGAGGAGGAAGTGCGTGGTGCTGTTGCAGAAGGGGTTGCTCGAGCCGAGCTTTGAGATTTTGGGGGATGAGCGGGCTGCGAGGGGGTTGGGGATGATGGTGGGGTTGGTGGGTTGGTTGAACCGTGACAGCGAGAAGGCGGGAATCGAGTGAACTGTCCCACTTGTGGAACCACCAACTTCCGCCAGCGGTTCTGCCAGGAATGCGGCACGCCCTTGCCCCTGCACCAGGACGTGCAGCAATGCCTCATCGTTCGGGCGGGCCAGCCGGAACTTGTCCTCAACCCAGCAGATGCCGCCGCAAGTGGGCTGTGGTTCCCGGCAGGTCACCCGATAGCCGGAATGACATACTTGGAGCATCCACTCCGACCTGGCGTCCTTGTCCCCGGCAAGGACGCGGACCGCTGGCTGATGGAGGACAAGAAGAACGAATTCGTTCGTCTTATCACGGCGCTGGGCGCCACACGCGTTCGCGTGCGCTCCGAACAGCAGAGCCGAACGAGGTTCGGGTTAGCAGCGTCACTCTTCGGCTTTGGGGCGTCTGTGCGCGCTGGAGAGGCGGACTCCAATGCGGCAGAAACCGAAGAGCTGTTCGCACCAGAGGCCCCACCCGCTTTACCGGACGATTTGGTTTGGTACCCCCATGAGCCTGAGTGGCAGGCGCTTGCGCAGCGCCGAATTGCGCTACGCACGCAACACGCCGCGCTCACCATTCGGCTCACTCGCAGTTCCGAACTAGGCCTTTCGCTGCGGACAACTGAGGTCGGACTCGGCCTTGACGGCGGCGACACAAGCGCAGTGACGCTGCATTACGAGATCTGTTTCGAACAAGGCTAGATCAAGAGGGAAGAACGAGGACCGTGACAGCTCACACCAAGGGAACGCCACCCCGGCTCCAGCCGACGTTCGGCGAACGCTCCATTGACGACTTCCGCATGCTGTTCACCAGCGGCAAGCTGAACCTTGAGCCGGGTTTTCAGCGCAAGTCAGTGTGGACCACCTCCGACCGCCGCCGCCTCATCCAGTCCATTCTCTCGAGCTACCCGCTCCCCAGCGTGTTCCTCTATCAACGACACGAGAACGGCAAGACCGTGTTCGACGTGCTCGATGGGAAGCAGCGCCTCGAGACAATCCTGATGTTCTCCAGGCAGGGACGGTTCAAGCGAGGAGCCTTCGAAGCAAGGCTCGACCTCGGGGACGGCGCGGAGTGGGTCGACTGGAAGCGCTTGTCCCGGAACGCAGAGCTCTTCCACGCGTTCGAGGTATACAAGATTCCGACAGTCGAAGTGACGGGCGATCTCGCGTCGATGATCGACCTTTTCGTGAGGATCAACTCCACCGGGAAGCCCCTGACCTCCGGCGAGAAGCGCCACGCGAAGTTCTACAAGACTCCGTTCTTGAAGGCTGCCAACGCACTCGTCGGCAGGTTCGCACGCTACCTCGCGGGCCAACGCATCCTCACGGACGGTCAGCTCGAGCGAATGAAGGGCACCGAGCTCTTCTCTGAGCTGCTCCTTTCGATCGCTCAAGGCGGCATAATCAACAAAAAGACGGCTCTCGATCGCGCGATCGGGAACGAGCCGTTCAACGGCAACACCCTGCAGCGCGTAACCAGGGAGCTCACGACAACACTGAACACGCTGAGCGCCTCTTCCCCGACCTCGTCAGCACACGATTCCGAAACTCAGCAGAGTTCTACTCGCTCGTCATGCTCGTCTGGGAGATGCGGCACAACGGCTTCGTGCTTAGCGACAAGCGTCGCAACAGGGCCGCCGAGCGAGTCCTTCGAAAACTTTCGACGGGGGTTGATGAGCTTCGCGAGACGCTGCGCAAGGCTCGCTCGCCGAAGGGCGAGCGGCGCCCGTGCTCGGACTACCTCCTCACGGTGCAAGGCGACACGGACTCGGCGGCCAACCGCACCCGTCGCCGAGAGATCCTCGCCAACCTCCTGTTCTCGATCTTCAACTTCAAGGACGACCAGCGACTCTTCACGCCGGAGCAGCGTCGCATCATCTGGAACACGGACGAAAAGCGAACCTGCGCAGTCTGCGGGAAGGAGGTTCGCTGGGGCGACGTCTCGATCGATCACATTCTCGCGCACACGCGAGGAGGGAAGACGACGCTGCGAAACGCGCAGCTCACGCACAAGCGCTGCAACAGCAAGAAGGGAGCCCGCTAAGGGAGATCGCCATGGCTGAATGGGCATACAAGGCAACCGCAACGAAGGCGTCACAGCAAGACACGAAGGACCTCGCGCAGAGCCATCTCTTTCTCTGCAGGTCCGCGTTCACACGCGCCGAACCGCCGAAGCGGGCCGCGAACGTTCGGAGGGTCGCGGTCGGCGACGGCATCCACTTCTACTTCATGGAGGAGACGAAGCGAGGCCTCGTGGCAAACTTGTTTGGTCGCTTCGAAGTCGTCGAGCCGAGCGAGCACCCTCATGAGGCGGACCTTGGCAAGCGTGTCGCGGACACGGCGCTGTGGAAGGTCTCTCGTGGAGGCCTCCTAGCGCGACTGAGGGCGATCCCCGGGTATGGGCAGGACCCGGTCGAGCGTGCGTACACCGGATGGCTGCTTCGAGCGGCTGGCAGGCAGCGACCGTTCGACGCCGCGATGTTCCCTGGGCTAGCGACGCTGCGACTGCTTCCGTGAAGCGACCACGCCGAACCTCTTCTCGCACCTCGCAACCTCGCCTAGGGTTTCTCCTCCGATGACGGACGCAGTTGGTTCTCTGTTCCTGCATTTGGCCCTGCCTGGCTCGTCCGTCCTCGAAACGAGCACACGCTGCACAGCGTCCGCCTACAGGAGCCGCTGGTGCGTCAGATGCCGGTGTCGGCTCGCTCGCCCGCGGCCCGGGCTACGAGTCCGAAGCCGTGCTCGCCAGCCACAGCATCAGGGGGCCCACAGTCGCGCCCCAACTCCCTCTACGCGGATGAACGGAGGAACGTGAGGTGATGCGAGCGAAGGCACGATCGTCGTGCTCGTGCAGAAGGAGCTGCTCCAGGCGAGCGCGTGAGGTGAGGGAAACCTGTTGCGGAGTCGCAGCATGATTGAGTCGCTCTTTGCCCGCGTCGGCTTCTCGCCGAACGACAGCCAGCGCGCCGCCATCGAACATCTCGACGGCCCGCTCTTCCTCGTGGCCGGTCCGGGCTCGGGCAAGACGCGCGTCCTGCTCTGGCGCGTCGTGAACATGATCGTGTTCCACGGCATCTCGCCCGAGTCGATCTTCCTCAGCACCTTCACCGAGAAGGCCGCGAAGCAACTCCAGGACGGCCTCGTCTCGCTGCTCGGTCTCGCGAGCGAGCAGACCGGCAAGCCCTACGACCTCTCGGGCATGTACGTCGGCACCGTCCACGCGCTCTGCCACCGTCTCCTGCAAGATCGCTCGCTCGTCGTCGATCGCAAGCGCTCCACCGCGCCCGCCGTGCTCGACGAGCTGGACCAGTACTTCACGCTGGCGCAGGGCTCGTTCTGGACGGCGGCGAAGTCGCTCCTCGCGTTCGAAGGCGAGTTGCCCGCCTTCCGCGAGATGTTGAGCGCCAACTTCGAGCCGCCCGCCTCAGCGAGCCGCCACAAGGCGGTGGTGAACCTCCAGTCACTCTTCAACCGGCTCTCGGAGGAAGACCTCGACCCGAAGGTCATCTTGGAGAAGGCGCCCGAGGAGGACGCGCCGCTGTTCCGCCTCTACGAGCTGTACCGCGCGCGCCTCGGCAAGCACCGCGTCGACCTCTCGCTGCTCCAGCGCGCCGCCTACCGCGCGCTCCTCGCGAACGACGGCACGATGCACCGCTTCAAGCACGTCATCGTCGACGAGTACCAAGACACCAACGCGATCCAGGAGCGCATCTTCTTCCGCCTCGCGGGTGGCTCGAAGAACGTCTGCGTCGTCGGCGACGACGACCAGGCCCTCTATCGCTTCCGAGGCGCGACGGTCGAGAACTTCGTCGAGTTCCCCAAGCGCTGTCAGGGCGCGCTCGGCGTCGAGCCGCGCCGCATCGAGCTCGGCATCAACTACCGGTCGCGACGCGGCATCGTGCAGGCGTACACCTCGTTCGTCGCACAGCACGACTGGAACCGTCCGGGTGGTGGCCAGTTCCGCCTGCACGACAAGGGCGTGCGCGCGCACAGCCAGGATGACGGCGTCTCCGTCGTGTGTACCGCGCCGAGCAAGCCGGTCGACCTCGTCGACGAGATCGCCACCCTCTGCCGCCGCCTCATCGACGAAAAGGTGGTCGCCGATCCGAACCAGATCGCGTTCCTCTTCCCGACGCTCAAGAGCACCGTCGTCGAGAGGTTCGAGGAGGCGCTCGGCCGCGTGGGGCTGCGCGTCTACGCGCCGCGCGCCAAGCGCTTCCTCGAAGCCGACGAGCCGACGCTCATCGTCGGGCTGCTCACGCGCGTGCTCGGCCGCCCGCCGCGCAACGAGGCATTCGATCGAGGCGAGTACGGCGAGTTCCACTCCTGGCTCGACAGCGCCACCACCGTGGCCGACGCGCTCATGGACAGCGACCCGACGCTGCGCGCCTTCGTCGACCAGCGCGTCGCTGAGCTTTCCGCCATCAAGCGCGACTACGCCGCGCTCAAGACCGTGCTCGACACTGGCGGCTGGAGCGAGGACGCGGCCTACGATCCGAGCACGCACAAGCGCCCGCTCCTCAACGCGGCGGGGCTCTCGGCTGACGCACGCCGCGCTCTAGGTGGCGCGGGGCTCGAGAAGCTGTATCGGGAGCGCCTCGCCGAAGAGAACCCGCTCAGCCTCAGGAACGTCATCAACCGCGCGACGACGGCCGACTGGGGGTTGCTCGATCTCTTCTACCGCTTCCTCGGCTTCCAGCGTTTGCGCGAGATGATCGACCTCGCCGACGGCGGCGTCGACGAGGCGCCCGTATGCAACCTCGCGCTCACGAGCCAGCTCCTCGCGCGCTACGTCGACACCTTCCCGCCGCTCATCACCGGCCAGGGCCTCGCGACCGAGATGCTCCAGCGCGGCTTTTACCAGGCCTTCCTCTTCGCGCTCTTCCGCATGGGCGAGGGCGAGTACGAGGACGCCGAAGATCCGTTCCCGCGCGGGCGCATCCCGTTCCTCACCATCCACCAGAGCAAGGGGCTGGAGTTCCCGGTCGTCGTCCTCGGCAGCGCGCGCACGCAGCGCCGCGCGCGCAAGGTCGAGGAGCTGGTGCGTCCGTTCCTCCCGCCCGGCGGCGAGCCGCTCGACCGCATGCCCGGCTTCGACGCGATGCGGATGTTCTACGTTGCGCTCTCGCGCGCGCAGAACCTGCTCGTGCTCGCGCACCCGAAGGGCCAGGGCCAGAAGGTCGACGCCGAGTTCCACGAGCTGATGGCCAAGGCCGCGCCGATCGCGGGCTTCGACGTGACCTCGGTGCCGAAGGCGAAGCAGGAGCCCGACGCCGCCGTGCGCCGCTTCAGTTACACGAGCGACTACCTCGCCTACCAGCGCTGCCCGCGCCAGTACATGCTCTTCGAGCGCTACGGCTTCGCGGCGAGCCGCACGCAGACGATGTTCTTCGGTAGCCTCGTCCACGCGACGCTCGAAGACCTGCACCACCGGATGATCGCGGCGCGCAGGGCGAAGAAGGCCGCGCAACAGGCGGGAGGTGCGGCATGAGCTGGGAGACGCCGCTGACCGACGACGAGCGCTTCCTGATGGACTCCTTCGAGGCGAACTTCGAACGCCTGCGCGAAGAGAGCGGCCGCTCGCTCGCGCCGTTCATCAAGGAATCAGCGCGCCAGCAGGTGCTGCTCTACTACCGGCGCCTCCGCGAGCTGGCGGCCCAGGTCGAGCAGACGGAGGTGCGCCTCGTGCTCCCCGAGCAGACGAGCCCCGCTGGCCGCCAGTACACGCTCGAGGGCGTGGTCGACATCGTCGAGGATGGCTCGTCGACCGTGATGTACGACTTGAAGACGTACCTCGACGCCGATGCCGCGCGCGATCACGTTGAGCCGCACTACCGTCAGCTCAACGTCTACGCGCACATCTGGAAGGGCCTGCGCGGTAGGCAGCTCGACAAGGTCGCGGTGATCGCGACGCGACCCACGCGCCCGCTCTACCGCGCGCTGCGCGCGGGGGAGGCCGCCAAGATCCAGGCTGCGATGGAGGCGTGGAACCCGGTGCTAGAGGTGCCGGTCGACGGCAACGTGGTCGCCGAGGTGATGGACAGCTTCGGGCGCGTCGTGGACCTCATCGAGGAGCGTAGGTTCAGCCCGCCGGGGCTCGAGGTGCTGAAGGCGCCGTCGCGCCCCGACGGCAAGGTTCCCTTCGCACAGGACGTGTGCCTGAACTGCGACGCGCGCTTCGGCTGCGCCTCGTACCGCCAGCTCGTGCGCGCGCAGTCGCCGGGGCGGGCCGACCAGGCGCTGCGCGACGCGAGCGCCGACTTCGGCGGCGACGCAGAGAAGCAAGACTGGCGCGACAGCGGCGTGACCGCAACCGCGCGCATCGACGTGGAAGATGAGGAAACGAGCGCATGAAGCCTGAGAAGATCGAACGTCGTCCGAGCAGCGAAGAGCGCCTCGAGGTGCTCCGTGACCTGCTTCCCGAGGTGTTCACGGACGGCCGCGTGAACGTCGAACGCCTCCGCGAGCTGCTTGGCGAGGACGCCAGCGATGTTTCCGACACCGACCACTACGGTCTCCGGTGGCCCGGCAAGTTGCAGGCTCGGAGGCTGGCGAACCAAGCGCCGCAAGTGACGCTGCGTCCGGTTCCCAAGGCGGGCGTCGACGAAGAGACCACCGGCAACATGATTATCGTCGGCGACAACCTGCAGGTGCTTCTCTCGCTGCAAAAGAGCTACGCGAACGCGATCAAGCTCATCTACATCGACCCGCCGTACAATACCGGCAACGACTTCATCTACAAGGACAACTTCGCGCTCGACGAGGGACTGTACCTGCAGGAGACGCGGCAGGCTGACCTGCACGGTCACCTCGTGTCGAACCCGCAGACGAGCGGGCGCTTCCACTCGAACTGGCTGAACTTCATGTATCCGCGTCTCCGTGTGGCGCGCAGTCTCCTAAGGGAGGATGGCGCCATATTCATCTCCATCGACGATCACGAGGTTCACAACCTTCGTCATCTCATGGATGAGATCTTCGGCGCCGAGAACTTCAAGACCGACATCGTGTGGCAGAAGCGCTACACGCGAAGCAACAACACCGTCGACTTCACTACGGTTGTCGAGCACATCCTTGTGTATGCACGTTCGGAGGCGTTCGCCGTCAACTTGCTCCCGCGGAGCGACGAGGCGGACGCGCGATACACCAATCCAGACAATGATCCGCGAGGACCGTGGAAGGGGGCGTCGTTCCTGAACCCAGCGACACCCGAGGAGCGCCCGAATCTGTGCTACCCGATCGTGAACCCGACGACCGGAGAAACGACTCTGCCGAGCAAGAGCGCATGGCGTCGCTCGAAGGAGGAGTTTCAGCGCCTGCAAAGCGAAGGACTGCTCTACTGGGGGAAGGATGGGCGCTCTCCTGTCCCGAGCATCAAGATGTTCCTGTCGGAGAGTCGTGGTCTCACTCCCATCAACTTCTGGGACCACAAGTACGCTGGCAATACGGACGACGGCACGCGCGACCTCGCAGCTCGAGTGCCTGGAAAGGTCTTTGATAATCCGAAACCGGTGCAATTGATTCGCCGGGTGTTGGAGCACGCCAGCAGCAGCCATGATGACATCATTATGGACTTCTTCGCTGGATCAGGCACGACCGGCGAGGCCGTTCTCCAGCACAATGCCGAGGATGGCGGCTCTCGGCGCTTCATCCTCGTGCAGGTTCCTCAGAGCGTGGATGGAGCGGAGAATTCCCCGTTCCCCACGATCGACAAGATCACCTGCGAGCGCCTGCGCCGCGTCTCGAAGGCGATGAAGGCTGAGGGCGTGAAGGGCGACCTCGGCTTCCGGGTCTTCAAGGAGGACTCGCCCGCGCTCGCGCGTCCGCTGCACCTCGCCGCCGAGCAGCTCGAGAAGGGGCAGCTCGCGATGTTCAAGGAGAAGCTGGCGCACGTGCAGCCCGCCGACCTCTTCACCGAGGTCTTGCTTCTCCTCGGCTTTCCGCTCGACACCAAGCGCGAGCCCGTTCCTACCGAAGGCGCATCGAACACCCTCTGGCGCTTCGAGCACCCGCGCGTGCCGCAGCCACTGCTGCTCTGCCTCGACCAGACGATCGACGACGACCTGCTCGACGCGCTGAAGGGCAAAAAGAACCACATCTTCGTCTGCCGCGACGAAGCGCTCACCGACGTCAGCAAGGCTCGGTTCTACGACGCGCTGAAGCTCGCCGACTCCACGTTCAAGGTCCTCTGAGGTGGCGAGCGCATGAGCTTCTTCACCTTCTCAGCGGACCTTCCGCACCAGCTCGCGGCGGTAAACAACGTCGCCGAGCTCTTCGACGGCCTCGACAAGCGCGCCACCGCGTCGTTCCTCAACGTCGAGGACATCATCGCAAACGCCGACGAGTGGGACGACCTCGCCGACGATCTCGTGGAGGACAACCTCCACCGCATCCAGAAGCTCCACAACGAGGAGCAGCCCGAGGCCTCTCTCGTCATGGGCCGCCTCGCGCGCGATGACGGCGCGATGCTCGAAGGGGTCAGCGTCGATGCCCACTCCTGCCCGCACTTCACCATCGAGATGGAGACGGGCACCGGCAAGACATACGTCTACCTGCGCTCGATGCTGGAGCTGCACCGCCGCTACGGCTTCACCAAGTTCATCGTCGTCGTGCCGTCGGTCGCCATCCTCGAAGGCGTGAAGAAGGCCTTTGACGACATGAAGGGCCACTTCAATGGTCTCTTCGGGCAGACCAACTTCTCGCGCCGCGTCTACGACGGCAGCAAACCCGGCATCGTCCCTGCCTTCGCGCGCGACGTGTTCCCATCGCTGCTCATCATGACGCAGCAGTCGTTCAACCGCGCGAGCAACAACCTCTACAAGGCCAACGACAGCGTCATCAGCGAGCTGAAGCCGTACCAGTGGATTCAGCGCACGCGCCCCGTCGTCATCCTCGACGAGCCGCAGAACATGGGGTCCGAGAAGTCGAAGGAGGCGATCCGCACGCTGCGCCCGCTCTTCGTCCTGCGCTACTCGGCGACCCACAAGCAGGACGACCAGCCGAACCCGGTCTATCGCCTCACGCCGGTTCAGGCCTTCCGCCTCGGCCTCGTGAAGCACGTGCAGGTCACGGGTATCGCGGAGCTGGGTATCACCGGCAAGTCGACGCTGCGCCTGCTCGACGTGACGCGCAGCGGAGCAAGGCCGGTCGCCAAGCTGCGGGTGCTCTGCCTTGAGAGGAACAACGAGACCCGCGCGAAGGAGCTGACCTTCAAGCAGGGGGACAGCATCTTTCAGCAGACGAGGCTCCCCGAGCACGAGGGCCTCAAGGTCGCCAACATCCGCGCGGCGGGCGAAGGGCTCCCGGCCGCCATCGAGCTCGACGGCGGTGGCGACGGCGGGCGAATGCTCACCACCGAGGACGACCTTCAGGGCTCGTCGGAGCAGGCGTGGAAGCTCCAGATCGAGGAAACCATCAAGAGCCACTTCGCGCGCCAGCGCGAGCTGAAGAAGCACGGAGTGAAGGTGCTCTCGCTCTTCTTCATCGACCGCGTGGCCAACTACGCCGGCGACACGCCGCGCATCAAGTACCTCTTCGACGAGTGCTTCAACACGCTCAAGAAGAAGGAGCCCGACTTCAAGCACTTCGACCCCGAGGAGGTGCGCGAGGCCTACTTCGCCAAGTCGACCAAGAAAAAGAAGGGCGGCGGCGAGGAGCAGGCCTTCCTCACCGAGGACGAACTCACCAAGCAGGCTGCGGAGCCGGCGCTCAAGGCGGCCTTCGAGCTCATCATGCGCAAGAAGGAGGTACTGCTCTCGTTCCCCAACGAGAAGGACCCTGGCAGCAAGGTCGCCTTCATCTTCGCGCACTCTGCGCTGCGCGAGGGCTGGGACAACCCGAACGTCTTCCAGATCTGCACGCTCAACCAGACGGTGAGCGTGATGAAGAAGCGCCAGGAGATCGGGCGCGGCCTACGCCTCTGCGTGAACCAGAAGGGCGAGCGGCTCACCGATCCGTCGCTCAACGTCCTCACCGTCATCGCCAACGAGAGCTATGAGGACTACGTCCGAACGCTTCAGACCGAGTACCGCGAGGCGGGCGATCAGGCCCCGCCCGCGCCTACCCGCCCGGGCAAGGCGATCGCCAAGCGCCGCGACGCGCTCGCGCAGAACCCCGAGTTCAAGCAGTTCTGGGACAAGCTCTGCCAGCGCCTCGAGTACACGATCGACGTCGACACCGACGCGCTCATCAAGGAGGCGACGGCCAAGCTCAACGACCCGGAGAAGACCCCGTTCCCGAAGCCGATGCTGGCCGTCACCAAGGGCCGCTTCGTCGTCGTCGAGTACACGCTGGAGTTCGTGAAGGCGCTCAGCAACGACCGCGCGCAGCTCCGGCTCCGCGAGCTGTCTTCCGACGGCGAGGAGTTGAACCTCGGGCTCGTGCCCGCCTCCGAGCGCCTCGTCAACGTCGCGGTGGACACCGACCTCGGGAGGGACTCGGGCAACCCACATCTGCGCGGCTTCAAGGTGATGGAGATCGGGCGGCACCTCGGCGAGATGCGCGTCCGCTTCACCAACGAGGTGACGATCTCCGAGAGCGAGACCCACCATTTCTCGGGCACGCGCCTCGACAACAACCCGACGCGCGAGGTCGCCGCTGCGCACGTCGACCAGCCCATCCCCGACTTCTTCGGCCGCGCCGCCGAGGAGACGTTCCTCACGCGCGCCACGCTCTGGAAGATCTTTCAAGGCGTCAGCAAGAAGCAGAAGGAGACGCTTCACGCGCATCCCGAAGGTTGGGCCAACACCTTCGTGCGCGTCGTCGGGGACGTGGTGAAGGACCACATCGTCGACCGCCTGCGCTTCCGCGACACGGGCACGCGCGACGACGACATCGGGCCCATCGAGCTGGCGTTCCCCGAGCGGCAAGACCAGGTGCAGCGGGAGCTGATCGACGGAGGCCCGACCTCGCTCTACGACAGGGTGCAGGTCGACTCCGACGTCGAGCGCAAGTTCGTCAACGAGCACCTGCGCCCCGACGAGGAAAACCTCGTCGTCTACTTCAAGTTCCCGCCGCGCTTCCGAATCGGCCTGCCGCGCATCATCGGCAACTACAACCCGGACTGGGGCGTCCTCCGCCACGAGAAGGGCGAGCCCGTCTCGCTTGAGCTCGTCCGCGAGACAAAGGGCGGCGACGACCTCGACAAGCTCCGCTTCCTCAACGAGGGGCGCAAGCTCGTGCTCGCCGAGCGCTACTTCGCGACGCTCGGCATCGACTACCGCTTCGTGAGCCCGCAGGTCGACAAGTACTGGCAGTCGCGCGGTTCGGCCACCAAGCAGAAGAAGCTCGCCATCGCCAAGGACCCGGCGGGCGTCGCCGTCGTGGTCTACGACCTCACGGCGGCCGCAACGGCGTTCTCGGAGGGGCAAGACCCGACGAAGCTCGGCCACGTTTACCTCGAGTCAAGGAAGGCGAAGCGCCCTGGACTCTTCGTGGCCAAGGTCGTTGGCAACTCGATGAACCGTGTTGCTCCCGACGGCGCGTGGTGCCTCTGGCAGCGCATGGACGCGAGCGGCGTGCCCGCCGCAGCGTCGGGCGAGTACGTCATCGTGCGGCGCGAGGACCCGGACGATCCGCACTTCGGCGGCTTCACCTTCAAGCGCTGGGAGCGCACAGAGGCCGGCGCACGCCTTTCGCCCGTGAGCAAGGACAAGAAGTTCAAGCCGATCCTGCTCACTCCCGCCGACGAGGAGACCACCAAGCACATCGCCCGCTTCATCGAGGTGCTGCACATCGACGACTCGGAGGTCACGGCGTGAAGAAGGTCCCGCCGCCCGTTGCGATCCCTCAGCCCCCAGCGCCGCCGCCCGGCCTGGCTGCGGACGTCGTGGCGTCGGGGCTTCCGGTACATCCCGAGGATCGCGTCAGGCTCTTCAGCGCCGACCAGTGGGAGCGCTTCGTTCAAGAGTGGGTCGATTCGCTGCGCGACGAGTACGAGCTGGTCGAGCGATGCGGTGGTGCGGGCGACATGGGCCGCGACGTCATCGCGACGGTGAAGGGCGGCAACGGCGCTTGGGACAACTATCAGTGCAAGCACTACCAGAAGGCGCTCGCACCCGGCGACGTGTGGATCGAGCTGGGCAAGCTCGCCTACTACACGCTGAAGAGCGAATACTCGTACCCGCGAACCTACTTCTTCGTCGCGCCGCAAGGCGTTGGACCGACGCTGTCGAACCTCTTGAAGAAGCCGCACGCGCTGCGCGACGGGCTTCTCGCCAACTGGGACAAGGCGTGCCGCACCGAGATCACGAAGACCGAGCTCGTCGAGTGCGACGCGGCGATGAAGGCACACATCGCGAAGCTCGATTTCTCCATCTTCCAGACCAAGCCGCTCCTCCGCATCATCGAAGGGCATGCCAAGACGCGTTGGTACGCGGCGCGGTTCGGAGGCGGGCTTCCGCAGCGCCCTGAACCCCTCGCGCCCCCCAACGTTCCAGCCGCCAACGAGGCGGTCTTCGTCGGCCAGCTTCGACTCGCGTACGCGCAGCATCTCAAGCAGGACGTGAAGGACCTCGACGCGGGGCTCGCAGGCCGCGACGATCTCCGCGAACACTTCCGTGACGCGCGCGTCGAGTTCTACAGCGCCGAGGGGTTGAGAACCTTCTCGCGCGACACGCTGCCTCAGGGCGAATTCGAGAAGCTGCAGGACGAGGTCCACTCCGGCATCAAGGACGACGTGCGTGGTGCCCATGCGGACGGCTATCAGCGTGTCCTCGCGGTGGTGAAGACGGCCCGCGCGCTGCAGCTCACGAGCAACCCGCTCACCACGCGCATCCATACCCGTGACCGTGGAGGCATCTGCCACCAGCTCGCGAACGACGGAAAGGTCCGGTGGGTCAAATGACGACCGAGGCCACCCACTTCATCTCGCCGTTCAACGGGCCCGTCGAGATCGGCCTGCGCGCGCTCTGCGTGCTGACCACGGCATTCCCCGCTGCGTACGCGTTGCAGCGGCTTGTCGTCTTCGACTACTTCCTCGTCCACTCCGATGACATCGAGGGCGGCCCCGCGGGGCTGCATCCGAGAACCCCGCATCGAGGTGGCGAGATCCTCGTCCGACGCGGCGTGATTCAAGACGGGCTCACGCTCTACGAGAGCCGTGGGCTCATCGAGCGCGTCTACAAGGACGGCGGCATCTTCTTTGCCGCAACCGACAAGTCTGCCGACTTCCTCGACACGCTCAGCACCGAGTACCTCGCCGACCTGCGTGACCGCGCGGACTGGGTGGTCGACAGCGTCGGCGCACTCGACGACGCAGAGCTCGACGCGATGGTCCGAGATCACATCGGCACATGGGGCGCCGAGTTCGCCATGGAGTCCGTTCTCTGGACCGAGGAGGCGTCATGAAATTCGGCTTCGCCCTTCGGCGTCTCGCGCTCATCGGACCGGGGAAGGTTCCTGCTGAGGTCACGTTCACACGCGGCCTGAACGTCATCGCGGGCCCCTCGGACTCCGGCAAGAGCTTCATCGCGCAGTGCCTCGACTACGCGCTCGGCGGCGGCGCCGCCCCGAAGGAGATCCCCGAAGCGGAGGGCTATAGCTCCGTCATCCTCGAGATCGAGGCCAACAGCGACCAGCGCGTCTACTCGCTGGAGCGGAGCCTCCGTGGCGGCGAGGTGCTCTGCAAGACCGACGGGGAGCCCGACCGCGTGCTCGCGGCGAAGCACCAAGGGGGCAAGGAGGACACCGTCTCGCAGTTCCTTCTCGACCTGTCGGGGCTGGGCACGAAGAAGGTCCGCATCAACGAACAGGGCAAGACGCGCCCGCTCAGCTTCCGCGACATCGCCCGTCTCGTCATCATCGACGAGGAGACGGTCATCAAGGAGGACTCGCCGGTTCTCAGTGGGCAGTTCACGTCGAAGACCGTCGAGAGCGGGGTGTTTCGCCTCCTGCTCACGGGCACCGACGACTCCTCGATCATCGCGAAAGAAGATCCGAAGGTCGCGAAGGGGCGTCAGGCTGGCAAGGTCGAGCTTCTCGAAGGCTTGCTGAAAGCGACGCGGGAGCGCCTCGCCGAACTCGGTGAAGTGAGCACGCTCGCCGAGGAACGCGACCGTCTGACCCGAATCGAGGCTTCGATTCAAATGGCGCTCGTCGAGCGCAACGCCGCGCAGGCGAGCGTGGCGCCGCTCCAGACGAAGCGCAGCACGGCGTGGACGGCGCTGAAGGCGGTCGAGTCCAAGCTTGCGGTTCTGTCGGAGCTGCAGACGCGGTTCCACTTGTTGGAGCAGCAGTACGAGTCAGACCTGCGACGGCTGGAGGCTATCGCCGAGGCCGGGGTTCGGCTCGACCAGCTCAAGGAGGAGCGGTGCCCGATGTGTGGCGCGCTCGCCGAACACCAGCATCACGAACATCCGAAGGCAAGCCCGGCACCGGCGGACGTCTCACAGGCGTGCAAAGCCGAGGCGGCCAAGACCTCGAAGCTGCTCCAGGACCTTCAGACCACGCGAGCCGCCAACGCCTCCGAAATCGAGCATCTCCAAGCTACCCGTGACACTCACCAAGCCGAGCTTGGTGCGATCTCGTCGGAGCTGAAGGGGCTGATGGAGCAGCTCGTCGACGTCGCCTCCAACAAGGTCGACGAGCTTCGCGCGCGCGCGGAAAGTTGCCGCAACGCGATCGAGCACCTCGAGCGAATTCGGGAACTCGAAGAGCTGCTCGAGGAGGCGAACAAGCCGAAGAAGAAGCAGAACACGGACGTCGCTGGCGCAGCGGTGAGCACCGCGCAGGCTGACCCGTTCAGCCGCGAGGTCGAAGCGCTCCTGAAGGCGTGGCAGTTCCCCGACCTCGATCGCGTCTCGTTCAGCGAAAACGATCAAGACGTGGTGATCTCGGGTCGCGCGCGTAAGAGCCACGGCAAGGGCGTACGGGCCATTACGCGGGCGGCGTTCACCCTTGCGCTCCTTCGCCTCTGCATCGAGGACGAGCGACCGTTCCCAAACTTCGTCCTGATCGACTCGCCGCTGCTCGTCTACGAGGAGCCCGACGCTGGGGAGTCGACGTTCCCGCAGGACATCAAGAAGCACTTCTGGGAGAGCGTGAAGACCTCCTTCATCGACGCGCAGGTCATCATCATCGAGAACAGCCACCAGCTTCCCGGTAACGGGACGCTCGATGGCGTGAAGGTAGAGCTGTTCACCGGGAACGATCAGGGGCGGCGTGGCTTTATCCCGCGGGCAGAAGGTACCGCGTGAGCTGCCCAACCGTAGCGGCGACGGCAGGAGCCTCGTGACCCCCGCGCCGCCCTTCAACGAACCGAACCGCGTCATCGCGTCGCTCGCACGCGACCAGGTGAACCTCGACCTCAAGACGGTCGACCTCTGCTTCCTCGCGGGACTGTACCTGCGCGCCGACAAAGCGGCGCTTGCCTCCTTCGAGGAGGACGTGCTCATCGACATGTTCGAGCAGGTCTGCGACGTGGTGGAGCCGGGCGCCGAGAACCCGCGCAAGCGGGCGACGCACGCGATCCAGCGGCTCCGTGAGCAGCGCATGCTCGCGCGCGTCGACGGGGCCGGCATCGTACGCGCAGGTGACTACGCGCTCACGACACTCGCGGCGGCTGTCGTCCAGTACTTCCTGACGGACGAGGCCCTGACCCGTGAGAGTCTGACCCTACTGACGGGTACGCTGAGCGCGCAGCTCGCGGAGGTGCTCGCGGCCGCGAAGAAGGCTACGGACGCGGAGACGTGGAAGAGCAAGGTGTCTGGACCGCTGCGGGTCACGGTCTCCGAGCTGGTCTCCGGGATCGAGCGCCGGCAGCGCGGTCTCGATGCGCAGCAGGAGGAAGTGCAGGCTGAGATCGCCAAGCTGCTCCAGTCGGACTGGTTCAGTGCCGTCGACCGCTGCCAGCTCCTGCTGGACACGACGACGAGCACGCTCAATGAGCTGAACGAGATCCTCCTTCGCGACACGCACCTGTTCGTCGCGCTCCTGCTCGAGATCCAGGGGCTCGCCACGGCGGCAGAGAATTCCGAAGCCGAGGAGACCGTCCAGCGCGTCATCGAGCACCTCGATCGGATTGCGGCGTGGGGTAGCGCGCGGCAGCAGGCGTGGTCGGAGTACTACCAGTACGTCCACCGGTACCTGCGTGACGTCGTGCGGCTCGACCCCGACCGCGCGCTCAGTCAGCGGTTGCGCGATCAGACCGCCGCCTGGCCGACGTCCCCGTTCTTCCTTCTCGTCGCGCACGCGCCCTCGATTCGGCTGTTGCGTGCGCTCGAGGCACGTGTCGAGCGTCCGCCGGTCGCGAGGCAGCGCACGGAGCGCGAAGCCGACCCCGAGTGGGTCGAGCCCGAGAACGTTCATGCCGACATCGAGGCGCTGGTCGCGCGGGCCATCGACGAAGGTGCATCAACGCTGGCGGAGGTGTCCTCCCGGGTGCTGCCCAAGCTGCCAGAGTCGCTGCACTACGCCGCGGCTGGCCGCGTCGCCGACGCTGTCGGTCGCCTTGCCCGCGTTCATGGCGAGCACGAGCGTCCGTGGACACCCGTGCTTTCGCGGCTCGAGGTCGAGGATTGGACGGTCGATGGGAGGGACACGCCTTGAGCGCAACGACTTTCCACACGCTCGAGGAGGCGCTCGATGACGAGCACTACCCGGAGGTCGACCTCGCGCTCCGGCGCGGGCGACACATCGGTCGCGACGACGGCACGATGTACGAGTACCTCGTCGACGCCCAAGCGCTGCTCGAGGCGTTCTACCGGCGTTTCGGCTGCGAGCTGATCCAGCAGAGCGACGGGTACTTCTACCTGTTGCCGTCGGGTGACCGGCTCGGGCGACGCCAGCTTTCGGCCGGCGAGATGTTGGTCGGGCAGACTCTCGCGCTGCTCTACCTCGATCCGGCGACGCTCCAGCACGGCGGCATTATCGGGCGAGAAGCGCTCCTCCAACGCCTGTCGGCTCTGCTCGGGACCGACGTCCTCGTGCGTACCCTCGACCCGCGAAGGGCGCGCAGGGGCAAGTACGATGAGCGCATTGCAGCGGAGGCCGTGCGGACGAAGGTCGGCGACGCCCTGCGCCGCCTCGCCGAACTGGGCTTCGTCGACGTCCTCGATGACACGCGCCTGCGTCTTCGCCCCGCCCTGATGCGCTTCGCGGAGCCCGTTCGCGGTCTCGGCGACCGGAGCGCCGCGCTCGAGCGGCTCGTACGCGTCGGCGAAGTTGCCCTCGACGACGGCGAACAGGCGTCCGAGGAGGATGCGAGCCTCGACGAGGAGCCGACGTTATGACCCGAACGACTGCCGAGGCTCTGGCGTTGGCCAACTGGAAGGGCGTGTTCTACGCCCGCTACGGGCTCGATCGACATGTGACCGCGCTCGAAGGCGCCAACGGCGCCGGCAAGACGACCGTGATGATCGCCGCGTACGTCGTGCTGCTGCCGGACATGTCGCGGCTGCGGTTCACCAACCTCGGCGAGACCGGCGCGACCGGCGGCGACAAGGGCATATGGGGTCGACTGGGCGAACCGGGCCGTCCCTCGTATGCCGTCGTCGAGTTCGCGCTGCCCGGCAAGCGTCGCCTCGTCGCGGGCGTCCACCTCGAGAGGAAGGGCGAGCCCTCCGTCGAGCCGACACCGTTCATCGTCTCCGGGCTGGAAGCCGACGTTCGACTCCAGGACCTGCTGCTCGTGAAGCAGGGCGAGAACGAGGCAGTGCCCGAGCTGCAGGAGCTTCGTGAGAATGCGGTGCGCCTCGGCGGCCGACTGCAGTCCTTCACGTCTGCACGCGACTACTTCGCAGCGCTCTTCGATCAGGGAGTCACGCCGCTTCGTCTCGGCACCGACGAGGAGCGCAACAAGCTGAACGAGATGCTCCGCACCAGCATGACCGGCGGCATCTCCCGAGCGCTCACCTCGGAGCTGCGCTCGTTCCTCCTCAAGGAAGAAGGCGGGCTCGCCGACACGCTCCAGCGCATGCGCGCCAACCTCGACGCATGCCGGCGCACGCGGACCGAGGTTCAGGAGGCGCGTCGCCTGGAACAGGAGATAGGCGGGGTATTCGAGGCAGGCCAGACGATGTTCGCGGCGGCGCTGATCGCCACTCGAGAGCGAGCAGAGGAGCTCACCCGTCGCGTCGAAGAGGCCGAAGCTGCGCGGGCCGCTGCTGCCGAGGCGCACGACACCGCCAAGGATGCCCTCGCGCAGACCCTCAGCGCGATCGATGCCCTTGAGCGCAGGAGAGGCGAGATCGGCCAAGTCCTCGAATCGGCTCGTGCTTGGCACGGAAGACTGCGCGAAGCGCTCGCTGCAGCGAAGCATCTCGCCGAGTGCGTCGCCCAACTCGCGCGGGCAGAAGAGCTCGCGAAGACGACTGGCGCGACGCGCCACGCGGCCGAGGCCGAGCGCGGTGCCAAGCGGGAGGCGCTTCGGCGTGCAGAGGAGGACTACACGCGCACCGCCGGAGGTCTCGCAGACCTCCAGCAGGGGCTCGAGGAACTGCACCGCCGCGCCGACGCGTATCGTCAAGCGACCCGGCGTCTGCGCGAGGCCGAGGAGAGCCTTGCCGGTGTGCACATCCCAGTGCAGTCGTTCGGCGAGCGCGTCACCAGCGCTCGCGGCGAGCTGGCCCTGGTCGACGACGAGCGCCGAGATTCAAGCACGCGTCTCGACGACGCCAAGGCACATCGGGCGCAACACGCCAAGGTGATGGCCGCACTGCGAGCCCTCGTCGATGGCGATGTCGCGATGGATGCGGCGTACGAGGCGGCCCTGTCAGCCCTCCAGGAACACCGAGCTCGCTTGGATCTCGCTGGCCGGCTTCCTTCGATCGAGCGCGATCTCGCGGAGGCACGCAGGCAAGCCACCCGACAGTCGGGCGTACGCGAACGCGCGAAGGCGCTTGGGGTCGTCGCTGGAGACGAGCCTGCGGGCCCGCTCGTCGAACGACTCCTCGACGAATCCGAAACCCAGCTGAAGGATCACGAAGATCGAGAGCGCGCCGCGAAGGCGTCCGCCCAGCAGCTCGAACGAGACCTGAAGGATCTGGAGTCGCGCCGCCGTTCCCTCGTGGACCGCGAGCCAGTTTTCCGCGCTCTCGCGGAGCGCGCAGCCCGCCTCGCCGAACATCTCGGTACCCCAGTGGACAGCCGGGCCACCCTCGACGCCGCACGCGCCACAGTCGGCGAACGACTCGTGGCAGCGCGAAAGGCCGAGGACGTCGCGCGCGAGGAGCACGAGGCGCTGCTTCGGCAGGCACGTGACCTCCTGGCTCAAGGTGGTCCTTTCGCGCCCGAGCTGCTGAAGCTGAAGGATCAGCTCGGCGCGGAGTTGGTTGCATGGAGCTTCGAGGACGTCGGGTTGGACGAGGCGGGACGACTGGAGGCGCGCTTGGGCCTGCTTGCCCAGGCGCTCGTGGTCGACGATCCGAAAGCGACAGCCCGCACCCTCGACGTGAGGTCGGACGCGCTTGCGAACGTACTGCTCGTCTCGCGAGACGCGGACCTTGAGCAACTCACCTCGGCAACCAGCCCGATCGACATTGGCGACCGAGACGTCGCCGTCGAAGATGGGGTCGCCCTCCGCGTCTCGCGGATCCCCTCGCATCCGCGGCTCGGACGCCGAGCTCGGGAGGCCCGTGCCGCCGAGCTCAATCGTGAAGCTGATCGGAAGGCTCGCGAGCTCGAAGAAGTGAGGGTCGGACGCCGACTTCTCGAACGCCTTGTCGCCGACGGCGAGGCGCTGTTGGCGTGCCATGTTGAGTGGCTCTCCGGGGATCCTGCTCCTGAGCTGGCCGAGGTGAAGCGCTCGATCGTCGAGGGCGAGGCCCAGCTCGGGATTCATCGTGCCGCCAGCCTGCGTCATGCGGAGGCGGCGCGAACGGTGCGCCCTCGCGTGACCGGCCTGCGTGTGCTGCTCGGCGAAGCACTGCTTCTCGACCCACCTGACTTCGCAGAACGCGCCCGGTCGCTGGAACACGATCTTCAGGAAGCGCGGGTGGCCAAGGAGCTGGTGGCTCGCCACAAGGCGAACGCCGAGCTCGTCGACCGTCATCAGACCGTTCTGCGACAGGTGCCGCTTTCGGACGAGTACGTGGTCCGGCTGCGCGAGCGACTGCAGCAGCTCACGAATCGGCGTGAACGACTGAAGGAGGGCATCGACGCGCTCGAGTACGTTCAGGCGAACGTGGAGGCTCTGGCCTGGGAGAACGCGCCCTCACGGCTGGCCAACGAACAGGCTCTCGTCCCTGCCATCAAGCAGCAGCTTCACGAGGCCGAGCTGCACCGAGCTGCGGTCGAGCGCGAAGCGAAGGCCGCGGAGACGAGCTTCAATACGGCGCTCACTGCATTCCAAGACGCCGACGGGAAGCGGCTTGCCGCGACGCACACGCACACGCAGGCGGCGGAGCGATTCGACCGGCTCGGCATTCCTGATCCGAGCGAGGAAGCGCTTGCGGTAGCGGAGAAAGAGGTCGCGCGGCTCGATGAAGAACATCGGAGTCACGACGCCAGGCACCGGGAGCTGCTGACCACGAAAGGCCGGCAGGAGGGCAACGTCAGCGAGACTGCCCGCCGTCTCGAGGAGGTCGAGGAGAAGCTCACCAAGGAGCGCGGCGAGGCCGAGCCTGCCGTGAAGCGCTGGGACGACCTTCGCGAGCGCGCGGCGAAGTTCGGGGTTGTTGGCGTCCTGCTCACCGAAGCACCGAGAGACCTCGCCGATGTCCGCGGCCACGTGAACCTCGTGCAGAAGGCCAACACCTGGCGTGAGCTCCTCGTCGAGCGACTGCGCGGAGCCCAAGGTGGCGCTCAGCTCTTGGCGGAACTGCAGACGCTTCGCGCCCCCTCGGAGGGCGAGTTCGCCGCCGGCGTCCTCGACCTGTGGCTCACGGTGCGGGACTGGCTTCGTCGCCGTCTGCCGGCGCAGGTCGCGGAAGTAGACGATCCGCGTGAGGCGCTCCTGCGTTTGCGCGATCAGCTCTCGGCGTTGGAGGAGCGGCTCAAGAGCCAGGAGACTGTCCTCCGTGGCGCGAGCGAGGACGTCGCGCGAGGCATCGACGTGCAGATTCGCAAGGCGCGCACGCAGGTCAACCGCCTCAACAAGAACCTCGAGGGCGTCAGCTTCGGCAGCATCCAGGGGATTCGGGTTCGTCAGAACCCGGTCGAAAAGATGGAGCAAGTACTCCGAGCGCTCCGCGACGGTGCGGCGCAGGCGCTCCTCTTTCAGGCCGACCTGCCGATCGAGGACGCGCTCGATCAGATCTTCCAGCGCTTCGGTGGCGGACGAACGGGCGGTCAGAAGCTGCTCGACTACCGTGAGTACGTCCACCTGCAGGTCGAGGTGCGTCGGAAGGCGGGCGCCGATTGGGAGATCGCGAACCCCGGCCGACTCTCGACGGGCGAGGCGATCGGCGTCGGCGCGGCGCTCATGATGGTTGTCCTCACGGAGTGGGAACGCGATGCAATGCTCCTTCGGGGCAAGAAGTCGCACGGCTCGCTCCGTTTCCTGTTCCTCGACGAGGCCAACCGCCTTTCGCACGACAACCTGGGCGTGCTCTTCGACCTGTGCCAGGCGCTCGATCTGCAGCTCCTCATCGCCGCGCCAGAGGTCGCGCGCGCAGAGGGAAACACCACCTATCGTCTCGTCCGCAAGACGACGGCCGACGGGCGCGAGGAGGTGCTCGTCAGCGGCCGTCGGACGAGGGCTGAGGCGTGAACTGGCGATCCGAGCCGGCCCGTCTTGCTCTCTTGGAGCTGCTCGTTCGCGGCTCGCTCAAGCGACGACGCGCGCAAGCGTCCGCCTGGGATGCCCTCGACGAACTACCTTGGACACGACGCACGGGGCGACGTGACGAAGTGGGCCTTGTCGAGGAACGGCGGCATGAGCTCGTCGCGCTCCTCGGGCGCGTCTGGCCGGAATGGGGCGAGGTGCTCGCAGCGCTGACCGCGCGCGGGCTCGCGCCCACCCCCGATGGCTGGAGCGAGCTCGAAGACGCGCAGCGCGCCGAGGGGCTGCCGCAGCTTCCTGACCAGCTCAACCGGCGAACGGCGGCCGCGCTCGTCGCGCCGCACTCGAAGGCGACGCTCACGGATCGCCGCTTGGCCGCGCTCGGCGACGCGGAGGCCACGCACGACGGTTCGGTGCGCCTCCGACCTCCGCAAGGACTGGTCGCGATCACGCCACAGGGGAGAGTCGACCTCGCGGCTGTTGCGGCTGTCCTCGGCGAGGTCTCGATCCCGGAACGCGCCCTCAGCGCAGGCCTCGCTCTCGAAGGACCGATCCGCGCGGCGCTGCTCCTCGAGAACCTCGGCGCGTTCTGCGATCTACGCGCCGTCGATGGCTGGCTGCTGGTGCACGTGCCTGGATGGGACACTGCGACGGTCGCTCGACTTCTCGAGCGCCTGGTCCATGTGCCGCTGATCCACTTCGGCGACCTCGACCCCAACGGCGTGCGCATCCTTCGGCATCTCCGTGCGCTCCGTTCCGACCTGCGGTGGTTCGTGCCGGAGTTCTGGACCGAGCTCGTGGAGACGAAGGGTCTACCGGGCGTGTGGCCCGAGGACCTCGACCTCGGCGAAGCTCCTGCTCTGGTGCGAGAGCTTGCGAGCCGCGGGCTGTGGCTCGAGCAGGAGCCTATCGCGGTCGACGCGAGAACGCCGTCGGCGCTGGAGGCGCTGCTTGAAGCCTGACGCGCAGCTCGCGCAGAGGCTTGCAGCCGGGAAGAAGATCCTCGATTCTCGCATTCGTGAAGGCTCATGCAGTCGCCCTGACGTTCCTCGAGCACGAACAGATCGTCCGCGTACCTTTCTTTCAGCGCCCGTACGTCTGGACGGAGCAGAACTGGGAGGACTTGCTCGCGGACCTCAGAGACGAGCACCGCACACACTTCCTGGGCTCTCTGATCATCAAGCAGCAGGCCAGAACCGGAGGGCCGAAGGTGGCGCTGGTTATCGATGGCCAGCAGCGCCTCACGACCCTTAGCATCCTTCTCAAGGCTCTTGTGGATACCCTCCCCGAGACTGAGCATGCTGCCGGTGTTGAAGTCCTGCGTTCGCACCTGTTCTTCAAGGCCCGCAAGCTGGACAAAACGTACCGATTGAAGCTCGAGCACTCTCACCTGGACCGGCAGGCTTACGAACACGTCGTCCGCGCGGGGATCGACGCACCATCAATGCCGGTCGAGGACGAGCTCAGGAAAGCACCGGAAGGGATCCGAGGCTGCTACCACTTCTTCCGCAACAAGGTCGCGGGGTGGGCACCAGATGAACGCCAGCGGCTCTTCGAAAGGCTCTTGGATCAAGAGCACAAGATGCTCGTCGTGATCGACCTTGCAGACAGCGACGACGAGCAGGCCATCTTCGACACAATCAATAGCGCGGGCGTGCGACTAAGCGCGGCCGATATTATCAAGAATGCCCTCTTCCAAAGAGCTATAGAGCTCACCAGCGAAGAAGATGCCATCCGCTGTCATGACCAGACGTGGAAGGTCTCGTTCCTACTCGACGACGACACCACCACGTTTTGGAGCGCCGAACGGGTGACCGGACGACTCAAACGCGACAACATCGAAATCTTGCTGCATGCGATAGCCGTCATCTCTGGTTTCTACGACCCCGAGAAGCACTCGATGGTGCAACTCGCTGAGCTGTACAAGGGGGAGATCGGCAGGCTTTCCACCCCCGAGCAAGTTGAGGCATTCGCCAGGAACATCTCCGATTATGCCCGACTCTACCGCGAGTACCTGGCACCGCCCGGCGACACGCCGCTGGCGTTCGATGACGACCTCGCGCGGCTGTTGCACCTGCTCGATGCGTTCGACATTTCGACACTTCACCCGTTCATCCTGTTCGCGTTGCGACGCGGAGACGAAGCGGCGCCGCTCCTCAGATCTCTCGAGCGGCTCGTCGTGCGCCGAATGCTGGCGGGGGAGGGTGCGGCGGGTATCAACAAGGTGGTGGGAGACATCATTCTTGATCCCAGCTCCATGTCGCAGCGGATAGCTGAGGTCTCCGACGAGGAGGTGCGCGCAGCGATGCGCGGAATCACGAACAAGCGAGCCGCTCTTCTACTGTTTTGGGTGGAGCTTGCTCGTCGAGCGCGCGACTCGAAGTTTGATGAGAAGCGACTTTCGTTCACCTACACCCTAGAGCACGTGATGCCGCAGAAGTGGCAGACCCACTGGAGCGATCTCCCGCAAAAGCTCAGGCCTGACGGGTCCCCGATGGGACCCGACGAGGCCGCGCGCGACCGAACCGCGAAGGTCTATTGGCTTGGAAACATGACGCTTTTGTCGGGCAATCTAAACGCTGCGCTCAAGAATGCGCCCTTAAAAAAGAAGCTGCTTGGGGATGGCAGAAAGAAGGGAATGACTCACTACGCGTCGTTGTCGATTACGCGCAGGGACCTGATCGAAGCTTTCGAGAAGGGAGACATCGTCTGGAACGAAGCAAGGATCGAGGCGCGAACGAGAGCGCTTGAGGACGAGGTCCTCGCGATCTGGGGGCCCTCGGACCGCTGAGGGAAGACGCATCGGGACCTTATTCGTTCTATCGCCATCGCGCGAGCCCTCCTAATTGGCGCGAGCGTGCGCTACCGCGACACGGGCAGGACGCGCAGCACGGCGCTCCGCCCCTCGGACCAGCGAGGTGCCGATGCCCGGAATTCTGGAGCAGCATGAATGCGCAGAATGCGAAAGAGCCTACAGTAATGTTCGTGACCTCCTCTCAAAGCAATGGTCAAGCCCGCCGTCATGCGGCGGCAGGTCGAGCACCTCGAGGTCAAGCACAAACTCAGCGAGCGGCCACATGTTGACGGGCGCCGAGAAACGCGCTCTTGAGCTTCCAGTATTTCGGCTTGCGCGCGACTCATACTTGCACGAGCGGCGTCGCGCACGACGCGAATGCGGAACGAATACGACGGCTAGAGTATTCGGAATACGGCTTCAAGTCTTCGCCGCAACAAGCAGGTCCGTCAGGCGCCCTACGACCGGGGGGCTTGCGGTCGCGAACCCTACCGGCAAGGGAACGCCTGGGCCGTCGACCTTCAGCCACGCCCATACCGCGCACCAGGCACCGGGCACTAGCACAACCTCGATGCTTGGCGGGACTGCAGGGCCAGTAACGACGACCTCATTGAACCGCTTCCGAAGCACCCGAAGCTCGTCGTCTGCCCAAGATTCGCGCAGGACGAGCACCGCGCCGCCCCCCCTCTCCTCGTCGGTCGCCCGGCGGAGAGCGTCAACGACGGTCCAGCTCGACCGGCTCCGAAACCAGAACTCCGACGCGGGAGGCAACCACCGGAGACAATCGGTCGGTGGTTCGGACCGCTCGGCCTGCCTCTCGACGAACGCGAGGAGCGCGTCCGCGACCGATGGGACGGAGCAAGAGCCCACCAGCCATGTGTGCTCCGGATCGAGTCGTCGCGAAAAGTCGTGGATCCGGGCAAGGCTCGGGGGCGTGTCGGACAGATCGGGGATGAGCGATTTCATGAATCGCCAGGCTTCGCGGTCGTCCAGCTGCTGACCAGACTGCGCGTTGAACCAGGCCTGTACGGCCTGCCCGAGCCTTGAGTCCTCTTGCCGTGGAAAATCCAGCTCAACGGCCACGCCGCCGGCACCCAGTCGCAAGTTCACGCCGAGTTCGATCGGGAGTTGAAATCGCGAGCGGGGCTCAACCGATAGCGTCGCATAAAGACGCGTCTCTCGATCGAAGCCGCGGCCCAGCACGTAGGCGCCGAACTGCTCCTGAAATGCGCATCCAACCGACTCGGGGCTCTCCGTCGAGCGAAATCCTTCCGGTAGATCGAGAGGCACGCCGACGCCAAGCGACACGTCGCCTCGACTCTCCTCGACGAGTCGGAAGTCCATCAGGTCCATGCGCAGCGTGTCGCTTCGCTCCTCCACGGCCACGATCCGCGGGGACCCGTTTTGCCCGGCCGCGAAGAGCGCCCGACCGTGGTCGGTCAGGCTGAGTGCCCCGTCGGGGGCCGAGACGAAGTCGCGAGCGACAAGAGAACGGAGGACCTCGGAGCCCTCTCTAGACGTGAACCCAAAGAATCGGATAAGCTCTCCCATCTCGATAGGTCCGCATACCGCGAGCAGGCGCAGAGCAAACTCGTCAACAACCGCCAAAGAGACGCCACGGGTTATCGAGAAGTGCGTTAGGAACCGCTGCGCCGGGACGAGAAACGTAACTTGATGGAGAGCGATTACTGCGCCACGGGGCTCGGTCATCGAACCAGCTCCCGCGCGTCGACCAACCGAACCTCATTCGGCGCCTCGGTTTGTACGATTCGACCGAGCACGCGCCCGAGCGGGCTTCCGGGACTACTCCACATCTGCGCCGCGCCGACGATCACCAGCTTATCCTGGGCCCGCGACAATGCGACATTCACCCGTTCGGGCCCGAGCAAGAACCCCTGCCGATCGCCCACATTGTTGCGAACAAGCGAAACGATCACGACCACATTCTGATGTCCTTGGTACGCGTCGACCGTATCGACCCTAACAAGCTGGCGCAAGCGAGCGCTGAGCAGCGCCTTCGAGAGACGGCGGTAAAGGGCGTCTCTCTGCGCCGAATACATACAAATAATTCCTATCGGCGGGCCCTCTCCCGCCGCGCGTGAAACGAGACTCTCCAGATATCCGTCCTGGCGCTCGAGAGTCTTCAGGAGCTCAATTATGATATCGATCTCGCCATCGTTGGTGTAGCTGTGTTCCCTCGGTGTCTCCCGAGCCCCCTCGAGACGAGAGGTGTCAAGCCAGACGACATCAGCACCGAGCCCCAACGGAAGCGTCCGTTGCCAATCCTCGACCGCAGCGCGCGCGGTACGTAGCGGGGTATCCGGATAGAAGACTTCCGACACCAATGCTCCGATTGCCGGTGCCATCCGGTACTGTGCGACTAGCGTTGTGCCGACCGAACGGCCGTAGTCCGACGTGAATACCCGCTCAAAATCGGAGACTTGGAGGAATTTGGCGTCAACTCCGAGCATGAGTGAAGCGGCGTCGAGCACTCCCTCGTCGTACATCGGTGGGAGCTGACGATGATCGCCAACTAGAAGCACGCGACGACCGACCTGGAGTGGGACGGCAAGCTCGCCGGGCGCACAACGTGCTGCCTCATCCACAATCACCCAGTCGTACTGCGCGGTTGAGATTCCTAGTCGCGACCGACCGACCCCGACACATGTGCCGCACACGACGCGGCGCGTCCGGGCGAGAAACTCGTCGAAACTCTTCGTCGTGGCGAGGCAGCCGACCCACTCCTTCGCGAGGGTAACGAGCTCCTCAGTCCTCCGTACAGCTGCTGGCGACCGCACGTGATGCTCCTCGGCGGCCATGCTTACCGCGTGGGCCACCATGCTGGCAGGCTCTAATGTCTCGGGGAGACTGTACTTGGCGCTCGCGACCCGCCGGAGGAGCTCTAGCGCGCCCTGTACGTCGTCCACATCAGCGGACTCAGCACGTCGCACCAGTCCTGCAAGGTCCACGTAGACATCTGCAACAGCCTCGACAAAGCCGGGTGGCACCCCGAGCCAGCGACTCATTTGCCGAACCCTCGCCATAATGCTCGACCGGAACAACTCTCGATAGGCCAAGCGAAGCGTGTCCGGATGGTACGGCTTGAGTCGTTCCGACAATTCGGTGTGCTGACCGATACGGGTGAGCGCTTCGGGGTCCTCGTCTTGAAGGAAATCCAGAATCTTCTCAGCACCGGAGTTCACTGCGACATGCGACTGCCCAACGAAGAGGATGTTCTGCGCGTGGCCTCGGCTGAGCAAGAAGTGCACGAGCGCGCCAATGAAGCGCGTCTTTCCTGTTCCCGGGGGTCCTTGCAAGAGCCCCAATGGACCGGTGCACATGATCTTCCGGAACGCGTCACGCTGCACATCGTTCAGACCATACCTGGCAAGAGAATCGTCGTCGGGTCGAACATCGTGGCTCGCGACTCTCGAGGTATTGCGAGGTTCGAAGTATGAAATAAGGTCCGGGATCTCTGCGCGCCTCCCCACGACGCGCTCGACAGCCTGGCTGCGCCGCTTGAATGACTGGTGGTCGAGGACGGCTCGGAATACCAACCTCTGACCTGGGCCTAGATGACGTCGTTTTGCGCCCATGCGGATCGCGAGCGAGCTCCCGTGCGAGTTCGGGAGATCTAGCCGACCGATCTGACGGTCGTCTCCCACGGCCAACCTGACGAAGACGGTCACCTCTTCGTCGTCGCCAAATTCTAGCGGCCGAGGGCCCGCTTGAACCGGGACCAGCACGTAGTCGTCCTTCGGGATGGGTACGCCCGTGACGGTGACGAACGGAAGTATCTGCTCCTCAGCTTCCACAAGCTTCGCCCAGACACGTTCGATCGATGGCAGAGCCAATGCCGCGGGGTTCGCCGCGACCGCGATCTCGGGCGGCAGTAAAGTTTCGAGCACCCCTGGGTCTGCTTCACTACGAGAATCGCCTTGTGGAGCGCGCCCGCGCGCGACAGGCGGCGAACGCTTTTCGAATACGGAAGTCGGTGTCGGAACCCATTGCTTGTGCGCCTGCCTGAGCGCTGCGATCAGCTCGCGCGAAGCACCTGCAACGGCCTTAGCCCTTATGCGAATTCGCGGAACATCGAGCAACACAGCGTCCTTGCCCGCCGCACGTCTCTGATGGTCAAAGACAGGGTAGACTCGTGCATGCCGCGCTTCCTCTTCATCCGGATGCCAGAAGACCCTCACTCTCTCCTCAACACCGAAAAGGTCAGCTATGTGACCGCCCTTTCTCCCGTCCGTGCGGAACACCAGCAGGAGCCTCCCATCCTCGGCAAGCAGGTCGTGATCCTCGAAACTCGGACCCTCGACGTCAATCAGCCAAGTCGTTCGAGAGCTCGTCGCGCGCGGCTTGAACAGTCGCAGCAACTCGTTAGTCGAGCTCATTCCCGGGGCGTCATCGAGCAAATGGCTCGCAATCGCGTCCCGCATTTGTTGGATGTCGTCGCGACCAGCGTTCGTTGCAACGCCGTCGAGTACCTCGACTGCGATCTTCGCCAGCGCCCAACAATCCCGCCGCTGTGCCGGCGCTGCGAGCTGCTTGGGGGAACTGTAGGCTGAGTTTCGCGGTTCGCCGCCAGGGGAGTAGTCAACCACGTCGACGAGAATCGGTCGCACTCCCGCCGTCTCATCAAGCACTAGGACATGTTCCGGCTTGATGTCTCCGTGGGCAAGGCCACGGTCGTGAAGAAGGCGCACCGTATTCGCCAACTCGTAGAGGAAGGCGAACGCCGTCGCTGCGTCCGTGAGACTACGGGGGCGCTCGGCGAGCGAGGGGGCGGCCACGAAAGTCGTCGCAAGGAACAAGCCCGACGGGCCGATCCCGAAGTCAGCGATCGGAGCGAGGCCAGCGATGGGTCGGCGCTGGAGTTCGCTTGCGGAGCGAAGGAAATTCGCGAGCACTAGCTGATTCTTAGTGGCACTCTGAACCGTTACCCCATTCCAAACCTTGACGAAGACTCCACCGGCCGCGTCCGAACGGTATTGGGATGAACGGCCTTGACGAACGACATCGCTGGGCGGAAACGTCACGTATGGGATGCACGTGGATTCGTGCTGAGCGATCTCGCCAAGGTCGACGACGACCTCTTCCACCTTGGCGACCGCTTCGTACGCGCGCCTCATCTCTTGAGCATCCGCGTGTCGGCTATGCGGATCGAGGTGGAGTGCGCGCTCGAGCCAGGCGCGATGCTCGGAGCCGATGATGGGGGCGACGCTCGCGGGTGGCAGCTCGGCCACTCCGTCGACCATGATTAACGGGGCTTCGTAGGCGAGTCGAGCCAAGGTGGCTCCCATGGAAAACACGTCGCGTCTGAAGGGGTCCCCCACACCGTCGGCAAGAATGTCTTCCGGAAGCGGAGCTCCGCCAGAAGCTAGGAGCTCCCGGTACTCGCCGACCGTCTGGATGTCGGGGAAGGTTGCGGTTGCGAAGCCTGAAAGCGAGATGAGGTGAGGTTCTTCGACCCAGATGCTGTGTTCACCCAAATCCCGATGAGCTAGCCCGGCCTCGTGGATTGCAGCGAACTTTCCCAAGAGCACGGAGATGAGCCGGAGCCGCGTCTCCCCCGAGAGGCGACCGCGGTGGCGTTCGAGAAATTCGTCAAGACGCCGCTGTGTGTTTCGCAGCGCGTAGAGCTCGAAGTAGTTCGTCGAGACGGGCTGCGCATCGTCGGACACAAGCAGCCGTAGGGCGAGGCCGTCTGCGGTCTCTGGAGGCAACCGACTCTGCAGGAATCCTAGTGCCCGCTTCTCGCGGGTTGCCATACGGCCGCGTTCCGCGTCCGTCCGAAGCTCCGGAGGCAGCCGATCGAGATCCCAAAGGCGCAAGAGTGCGGTGTAGTTCGGGTCTGACACGTCGTCGGCGCGGTACTCCTGGAAAAGGTGTCGGGGGTGTACGAATATCGGTCCACCCCGGGCCTTGTACGAGGAAAAGATTCGCTCCTGCGGCTTAAAGTCCTTACCGCAAAAGAACGTATCAAGTTCGCTCTTAAGCGCCCGCAGCGAGGGGCCAGGTTGCCGTTGAGGAAAGACCTCGTTGTAGCGCTTCGTCTCCCCGAGAGCGACGAAGTCTTCGAGCATCATGATGTAGTACCGTTGATCCTCGGGCAGCGCAGAGAGGTCGCAGTCGCTGGTGAAGACGACGAGCAGATCGATGTAGGGCGGAGGAACGCGGCGCCCGCGGAGCTGTTGTTCGAGGCGACTCTTGACCTCTCGAGCGGCCTCGCGAAGCTTCGTCACCGGCGAGCGACCTCGCTTCGCTCCCCTCTGGAACCAGAGATCTTTCTCCGAGGTAACTGCACCACGCCAGTCCTTCAGGTCGACGAGGATGATTCGCTCCGGCGTCACCACGACCAGATCGATTTCGTGCCCGGCCCGGCCAGGGACGACCAGCTCGATGGATGCGTAACCGAACCAGCTTTCCGGAAGCCCGGCCTCGGCGGCTGCAAGCCCCTTCACTTCCGCCGGAATTACTCCGTCCGTCTTACACCGCTTGATCCGCATTGCTCCCTCTCCGCCTCCCGAAAACGCCGGACACGCATCCTGGCTGAGGGCGCGGATGCTTGAGGATCGATGGAACCGCGTCGCTCATCGAACTGCAAGTCGCGAGCGGTACCATGACGTTCGAGGGCTAGCTGACCTCAGCCACCCGCCCGTTCCACCTCCCTTTGGACCACGCGATCTCAAGGAGCCGCCGGAAGATCTGAACCTGCGACTGAGAACGCCGGTCGCATCGAACGGGGCCCTTGCTGAGGAGAGTGCAGACGCGGGGATCGGCACAGAACGACGACATCAGTTCATCCTCCGGGGGTCATGCGTCCGGCGGTCAGTTCCCCAGAACCACTCGGGTACGTCGTTCAGGATCGGCCAGACTGCGCGGGTGGCTTCGGACATGACTCGCACGAAGTCGCGACCGCCGGCCCCGGCGCCCTCTTTCAAAATCGCGAGGCCGCTCCGGCCGCTGATGGGGTCGACGACCCGAACGGCACGGTCGAGCTCGAACAGCACGCGGTTGCATCGTGCGGCGCGGCCCGACGCCACGAGAACACTCAGCATCTTGCAGAGCTTCATTCGGTCCTCCGACGCGCAGTTTGCGTACCCCTGACGCCGGCGCCACCGGAGAACGTGGGTGGTCGGTCACACTATGTCCGCCTGCCGGGGCGTCGCCAGCCCTGAACGCCACCCCTTGATCGGCGCGAATGACCTCGTCCCTGTTCCCGCCCGAGGGCGTCGCCCATCCGCGCCCCCCTACCCCAGCATCCTCAACCGCCGCCCCAACCTCTCCAACCCCTTCGCCAGCCGCTTCCGCGCCCCCTCGTACCCGATCCCGATCTCCCGCGCCGCCTCCGCGAGGGACATCCCGTCGACCGCCGTCTTCACCACCAACAGCCGGTCCTTCTCTCCGAGCTCCGCCAGCGCCGCCGCGACGCGCTCCGTGACGATCGCCGACTCCTCCGCGGCCGCCACCAACGCCTCCGGCGTCTCGGGGATCGCGAAGCTCGCGACGATGGCCGCGCCGGCCATGGCCATGCGCGCGCAGGCGCGGTTCTCTTCGCGCACGCTTGGGTCCCGCTCCTTGTTTTCCTCGAGGTGCTCGGCGATGGCGTCGAGCGCGCCGCGTAGGGCGCGCTTCATCCTCCTCTCGCGCGCCTCGCGGAGGCACGCGTCGTGGAGCGCGAAGCGGACGCGCGCGTAGACGAAGGTGAGGAAGGAGCCGTCGGCGGGGCGGTACTCGGCGGCGCGACGGCAGGCGATCTCGAGGGCGACCTGGTGGAGGTCGTCGACGTCGGCGCCGTGCTGGCGCGCGACCGCGCGGGCGAGCGCGCGGAGGGGGGCGCTGATGTCGGCGAGGTTGCGGTCGGTGAGGGAGAGGCGGTCGCGGACGCGTTCGCTGCAGAAGGATCCATCAGCCATCGTGGTGCTCCGATCCTTCTGTCGCGGCGAGCTCGTCGCCGGTGACAGGCTCCCGGGAGCCTCCGCCAACGTTGCAAACGCTCCGGGAGGCTCCCGGGAGCCCTCCAAAACGTTTTCGGCGGCTCGGAGAGGCTCCCGGGAGCCTCCGCGAGACGATTTTTTCGCTCCAGGAGGCTCCCGGGAGCCTCCGGAAGGCGTTTCAAACGCTCCGAGGGGGCTCCCGGGAGCCTCCGGAAGACGTTTCAAACGCTCCAAGAGGCTCCCGGGAGCCTCCGGAAGGCGTTTCAAACGCTCCAAGGGGCTCCCGGGAGCCTCCGGAGACGATTTTTCCGTTCGAGAGGGCTCCCGGGAGCCTCCGGAGACGATTTTTTCGCTCGCGGGGGGCTCCCGGGAGCCTCCGGGAGGCGCGGCGGACGATTTCGGGACGGATCCGCGATGCACCCCCCGACAACGAGGGTGAGGGGCAAGCAACGCCCCCACTCCCCCCTCACACCGTGAGGGGGGCCGGGGGGGTGAATCCACAGGGACCACCTCCACCATTTCCATAACCGTCCAGTCATTTATCGGAGACGTCATGACCTCATCGAATCCCGAAAGCATCAGCCCTGCCCTTCGCCAGCGCGAGGCGTTCGCCGCCATCACGGCGGACCTGCAAGCGCTCGAGGGTGAGCTGCTCCCGTCCATGAACCTCGATGTTCGCCAGGCGATCACGACCGCGCTCGGCTGCATGCCGGAGCTGATGCCGCTGAAGTCGCGCATCGTGACGGAGCTGCCGCTCGTCGACCCGGAGCTCTTCGAGAAGATGGAGCGCTACGCGCTCGCCCTCGGGCACGCGCACACCGTCCACCTCGCGGCCTCCACGCCCTCGCAGCCGATCCCGGAGATGACCGAGGAGCTGAAGCGCATCTACACGCGGCTCGAGGCCGACGCGCGGGCGCTCGCGCTCCGCGGGCTGCTCGACGGCGAGCGGCTCGCCTACCTCGCGGGCGTCAACGGTCCGCGCAACACCGCCGCCAGCACGTTCCTGCTCGTGGAGCTCTTCCGCAAGAGCTGGGACAAGCTCGTCGGCAAGTGCGGCACGACCCTGGCCGAGCTCGACGAGGCCGAGCGCCTCGCGGAGCGGCTGGAGAACGCGGTCGGCGTGAAGGAGCAGGGCCCCGCGAACGTGCCCGAGGCGGCGAAGAACCGCCACAAGGCCTACGTCCTCTTCGTGCGCACGTACGACGAGGCGCGACGCGTGGTCTCGTTCCTGCGCTGGCACGAGGGGGACGCGGACAAGGTCGCGCCTTCGCTCTACGCCGGCCGCTACAAGAAGTCCGGGACGGAGGTGCCGGAGCCGGAGCCCGCGCCCACCAACGGCACGGACGCCGCGCCCCCTGCCCCCGTCGCTCCCGCGGCGAACAACCCCAACGCCGCGCCCGGCATGCCCGGCAACCCGCCCTTCATTCGCAACTGACGACTCTGTCCTGTTGAGAACGCCATGCGCCCCCTCCATCTCGGAACGACTCTACCCCTCGACGGCAGCCCGAGAGCCGAGCCGATGCACGTCCCGCCTCACCACCTCGTCACGCATGGCGCGGTGGTGGGG